>Ga0208014_1000072_pt1 | contig 68247 bp, 47 predicted proteins | sample 25_taG_FD_184099 | JGI IMG/M metagenome (GOLD analysis project Ga0208014, IMG submission 184099) | Marine viral communities from Cariaco Basin, Caribbean Sea - 25_WHOI_OMZ (SPAdes) (version 2) | ecosystem: Environmental > Aquatic > Marine > Oceanic | place: Caribbean Sea: Cariaco Basin...
AAGTGGCTGCAGGAAGAATCCTACCGGTATCTGCGATAATGTTGTAGCCTTTTATTTGGAAACCAATCCATCGAATGACGTAATAAATACTCGCATTGAACTCAAATTTTTGAAACCAAAGCCCAATACTTTTTGAAAAGTTAGCCAGGAAAGCGGAATTGTAAAATGGAAGAAAGCCTAGGATCACTATAAGCATCACAATAGTATAATAACTCAGTAGATTAGTCCATTTTATAGTTTTTAGGTCGTTGAGATTAGCTGATATTTGAGCTGCTAAACTTCGATTTTCGCTACTTTCTGAAGTGTTTTTATTGTTACTGAAAAACTTTAGAAAAAGGGGTAAGAACATAAGCGGAAGCAATTTTACGGAAACCGATAAGCCCAAGACTATGGCTGAAATGATCCATTTTTGTTTCCATAAAAAGTAAAAACTCAGGAGGATAAAAAAGCCCATGACACTTTCAAAATGTAGGTTGCCGGTACATTCAATAATTACAAAAGGATTCAGTAAAAACCAGAAGATATAATGTTCGGGTATCTCGAGTTGTTTTAAAAGTTTTCTTCCGAAGACAAGGATACCAACTTCAGACAAAACAATAAAAAACCGAAAAATAAGTACTGAAAAAAGAATACTATTTCCTGATATCCATCCGGCAACTGCAAAAATCAACTGGTTTAGTGGTGGATAATTAGTGTAGTTGGAAGCACTTAAATTACCCATCCCGTTTACCAGTTCCTGCGCCTGAGAAATACTACCAAAATGAGCAGATTTCATTAATAAATCAGGTGTTGATAAATAGGGATTAATGCCGTTGGCCAGTAATCGTCCGTCCCAAATAAACCGGTAAAAGTCCTGCGAAAGATTGGGTAGTGCTAGGATAAAAATTAACCTAAAAATTAGAGCGATACCAGCCAATAACCAAAACCGTGTTTTTAAAAGCTGAATAACTTTAAAACTCAGAAAAAACAAACCAGCATAAAGGGTGATTAATTTTGGGAAATCCGTTCGGTCAAGATCGTAAGCAAAGCTCCAGTAAAAAGCAGCTGCCGTTAAAAATAAAAGCAACGGAATTTTATAAAATTTCAGGAATTGGAACAAACCGAATAGAAGTTTTTATTACGTAATACGAATGTAGTTAAAAATATGTTTTAAGAATGAGACCGTTTCGCTACTAGATTATGGAACGGAAACAAGAAACAGGAAAAAAGAACCAAGAAGGTCCATCCTCTCAACATCGCCTCGTCTTCCATTTGAAAAAGAGAGGTTTATTACGGAATGATCTTGTTATGAAAACTCCCTTAATTCATCTGGTATCTTCTAATTTTTGAATTAAAACACATTAAATAATGTGATTACAAAAGAAATAATAGTTGGGTCCCCAAAATCCTGCTCACTGCTATTGCCTACTGAACGCTGCTATTGCCCACTGAACACTAAGTCTTCGAAAAAATACTCTTAAAAGCTACAAAACCAAAGCCACCGAAAAGCATTAGATGGAAAAGGAATAATCCAAAATCGTTTAGTTTAAACGCACTATAAATCGCAAAGGCAAAATAGAAAAAGAGTAAGGCCTCGATAAGGATGTTTCCAGAAAATTTATTCGATAAGTATTTATTGCCCTTCCAGGAATCTTTAAGTGTGTTGACGTTAAATTTTGGCGTGCGTATAAATTCTGATCTTTTACCAAAATGCCCTTCTAAAACCGCTAAAGAATTATGAACCGAAAATCCCATTGCTACGGCGAAAAAAGTGATGAACATCCCCATAAAATTGAAGAATGATTTTACACTTTTACCATGGATTTTGGCATACGGAACAAAATAACAGCAAAAGAAAATAATGGTACTAATCCCAAAACCGGCCAAAACATTAAAATACCAGCTAAATGTAGGATTGTTGTTTTTAATATATAATACAGGAACGCTTAAAATCCCCAGTAATAGCACAATTAAAAACATACTAGAATTTAGTAAATGGAAAAAACCATGAAATTTGGTTCCGAAAGAAACACTAGGATCTTTAACCAATTTCCGGTAGTTTTTCCTGAAATTTTCAGCAGCACCTTTATTCCAACGAAATTGTTGGGAGCGTGCAGCGCTGATTACTACCGGAAGTTCAGCCGGAGTTTCAACATCTTCCAGGTATTTGAATTTCCATTTTTTAAGCTGTGCACGATAACTTAGATCAAGGTCTTCAGTAAGGGTCTCACCGCTCCAATTCCCGGCATCTAGGATACATTCCTTGCGCCAGATCCCAGCCGTGCCATTAAAATTAATGAAGTGCCGCCCAAAATTTCTTCCGGTTTGTTCTAATATGAAATGAAAATCTAAAGCAAAAGCCTGGATTTTTGTAAGCAGCGAATAATCACGATTTAGATGCGCCCAGCGAGTTTGCACTACGCCTATTTCAGGATCTTTAAAATAAGGAACCGTTTTTTTAAGCCAATCTGGATTCGGCATAAAATCGGAATCAAAAATGGCAACAAACTCTCCTTTGGCAATTTTCAAACCCTCTTTTAGAGCACCAGCTTTAAATCCGCTGCGATTTTCACGTTGAATATGCTGAATATCAATTCCACGTTGTCTAATTTCGGCAATAATTTCAGTGGTTTTTATAACCGATTCGTCGGTAGAATCATCTAATACCTGAATTTCCAGTTTGTCCTTTGGATAATCGATTTTTGCGATATTCCGTAGTAATCGTTCTACCACATACATTTCGTTGTAAAGCGGCAACTGGATAGTTACTTTGGGGATTTCAGCAGGATTATTTAGATCGAATTTTTCAGCATTATCAATACTTTTCTTTGCTTTTAAGTAGTTCAGTAGTAATTGCAATTCTGAAATACTATAAAAGAAAATCACCAACAAGGCTAATGTGTATATTATGATAATCGCTAAATCCAATCTATTTCTAATCTATTTAAAGCTATATTTGAATATCCAACCTAAAATCTTTACGCCTGCAAAGATAGCGCCTTTTAGCGTTCCGGAAACTTTAGAAACGCCAATCCTGTTTTTGTAATGCACTGGCACTTCTACATACGTAAAATCCTGCTTTAAGGCTTTAAGTTGCATTTCTATCGTCCAGCCATAGGTTTTGTCCTGCATATTTAACTTTAGCAGTTTCTCGTATTTTATTGCTCTAAAAGGACCAAGATCGGTAAATTTTGCTCCAAAAAATAAACGCATTAAAGTAGTAGCAAGCCAGTTTCCAAAAATCTGAGGAAAAGTCATCGAGCCGACTTCCCTCCATTTTTTTACTCTAGCTCCAATTACCATGTCGATATTTTTCAGCTGAATAGGTGCAATAATTTTGGTTAGTTCTGAAGGATAATCGCTATAGTCGCCATCCAGAAAAACAATGATATCTGGAGTTGAATTTTGATTAGCGATATAATCCATACCTTTTAAGCAGGCATAACCATAACCTTTGCGTTTTTCCTGAAGAACGGTCGCCCCGGCAGCCTGAGCATTTTTCTCGGTATCATCGGTCGAATTATTGCTTACCACAATAACTTCATCGACGATATTGGGGATTTCAGCAATCACTTTCGCAATCGAATCGGCTTCGTTATATGCAGGGATAATAACTTTTATGATTGAATTTTTCTTCAAGTCTTTTGGGTATAAACAGTATTTCCAGATTTTACTTTAGACCTCACAGGTTTTAGAAACCTGTGAGGTCTAGACTGTCGTCTATTCAAAAATCGCAACGGCTCTAACAGGAGAACCTGTGCCACCGCGAATCTTCAAAGGTAGGGCTATAAATCTGAAACGCCCACGTCCAACCAGTTTATCCAGATTGATCATATTTTCGTAATGCGTAAAAGATAACTCACCGCAAATATGATGAACCTCTTTGTTGGAAATTCCGGGTATGCCGGGCGACATGGTTTCTACACCAAAAGCAGCGATCTTTTGTTCACCAAGCCAGCGAGCAGCTTCTGCTGAAATTCCCGGACCATTTGGCCAATTTTCAGTATTAAAATGTTTTTGATAATGATTGGTACAAAGCAACAAAGTATAGCCTTTCTTTAGGTCGAGATTGGATAGTTTAAGCTGCTTTTTTATTTCTTCGGAAGTAATGATCTCTTTTAATCCTTTTGCTGAAAAGTCCAGGCAAATCCCTTCAGTATAAAAAGTAGATAATGGCATGGTATCGATCGATTTTCCTTTATTCTCTTTACGCATATGGTTTAATGCATCTACATGCGTACCGGTGTGTTCACTCATCTTAAGCGAATAAACGCTGGGGGTTGGGTTTTCAGGATTTTCGATGCCTTCCCATTCTTCGTGTGATGCATGCATTTTCATACTTACCTGCGGCAAGACTTTGTAAACCGGCATGCTATCGTAAATTTCCTGACTAAGATCGACAATTTCCATTAGTTACTTTTCTGATTCAGAAGATCCAATAGATCTATATCGTTACCTAACAATACCTCATCTTCGTTAATTCGGCCTTGCGTTTTTCCGTTTTCTAATTTTAATACACCTCGAGGGCAAACCGCTGAACAGATTCCGCAGCCCACACAGCTTGATCGCACAATGTTTTGTCCTTTTTGTGCGTAGGCTCTAACATCGATTCCCATTTCGCAATAGGTAGAGCAATTTCCGCAGCTAATACACTGTCCGCCATTCGTCGTAATTCTAAATTTTGAAAATAGTTTTTGTTGCATTCCAAGAATTGCGGCCATAGGGCAACCGTAACGACACCATACCCGGCTACCAAAAATCGGGTAAAAACCAACACCTATGACTCCAGAAAATGCCGCGCCAATTAAAAAGCCGTACCATTCGCGGAGTTTATAGGCCGGGAAGAAGAATATATTCCAGTTTCCACTAAAATAATTGATGCCAATAATCGCTAATATCACCACTAAATATCCAATCGCTCCGTATTTCGCATCCTTTTGTAACTGGTGGCGTTTAAAGATCATGATCAGTGCGAAAAATAACGTAAGGAAACCGGCACTTCCCCAGAGAAAAATATCTTTAGTTAGCCAAAATCGATCGGCATTTTCACCAAGATAGGAGTAGATAACGGCGATTGTCATTACGGTTACAAAAACCAATACACTATGAATTACCCAACGTTCAATTTTCCAGGCTTTTTGTGATTTATCAGATAGTTGCCTGAAGGGATCTCCTGCGGTTTCAGCGAGACCGCCACAACCACAAACCCAGCTACAATACCAGCGTTTTCCGTATTTATAGGTGAGAATAGGAGTAATGACGAAGATCGAAACAATCCCAAAAATTAGCATCGCAACCCCTAAATTTCCGACAGATAAAAATGAATCTAATCGATAGCCGGCAAAAAGATCGTAGTTGAGTGGCCAGATCGTTGTGGGAGCAAAATAAGGTTTGTTGAGTCGGGCGAGAATTTCAGGAATTAAGAATGCAAATCCCAATTGAAAAAACATCACCGAGCAGGTTCTTATAATTTCATAGCGATTATGTCGATATTTCAGTATAAATTTAAATCCGAATATCCAGATCGCAACGGTATATAAAGTTCCGTAAACAAACCACTGGCTTGCCGGACCACCATTTATAAATTTACTTAGCGGATCAAATAATGCGATGATTCCGGTATTCGCACTTTCGCTGTTTAATCCCAAATACTGCGGAAACCAATATAACACTACATAAAATAAGGTGAGACCAATCCCGAGTATCCAGGCCCAAAAGCCTTTTCCGCTTAACGATTTAAACCAAACGCCGTCGTTTTTGATCCCGGCATGTTTTCCCCAATAGGCATCTACAGAGAAAATCATCGTTCCCAAGGTGATCATTCCTAAAGATAAACTTAGAAATAAGCTTTTATTCGGGAAATTAAAATTTGCGATCGCAAGAACCAAGATCAATAAACCGGTAAGGCCAATGGCGCTTGCTATTTTTTGAATCGTGGAAATGCTTTTTGGAGCATCCCCGGTGATAGACATATTATGTTCGATGTTGCTCATTTTATATTATTTAGGCTTCACAGGTTTTTAAAACCCGTGAGGCCTTGAGTTTTTATTCTAAATATAATTCGCTCTTTTTATCAAAGATTGCCTGCTGTCGTTTGTAATGCATATATCTGAAATTGGATTTATCATCAAAAAGTTCTAAAAGATCATCTCTTTTCAAAAGAGTTTTTGCTTTAGACATCATTGTATTAAACGAAGAGTACTTATAATTTTCAAAGTTTGTAGTAAACCCATGATGTGATGGATTTAGATGAATATATAAAATTAGTTGTTTTAGGTGTTCATCATTTTTTATTTGAATTCTGGAAAATCTGTCTTGAAAAAGACTCCCATTTCTATCATAGGATTTATTTATAGCTTTAGCATAGGCATTAAAAAAATTTGAAAAACTTTTATAAAGAATCTTATTTTCAAAGTTTAGAGTTTTAATTAATAGATGAAAATGATTTTTTAATAAGCAGTATGCATAAACTTCTGAGATTGGTAAAATATATTTTTGAATCAATGAAAGGAAAAATGCGTAATTTCTATCTTCAATAAAAATGTTTTCACCATTATTGCCTCTATTGTAAATATGGTAGAACTTATTGTCTTGTAATGGCTCATATTTCATTTTTATCGATGTTTTTTAAACCTCACAGGTTTACGAAACCTGTGAGGTTTGGTTTGCCGCGTAGTCTTATTCTTGCTTCATTAAACCTGATTTAAAACTTTTGAAAATTGTTGCTTCATGCCGATTATAAAATTCAGGATCAAAATTAACTTGTTTTAGATTGGCGAGAACGTAATTGATCTTTCGTTTTTCAGTAAGCCAACGGTCTAAAACTTCGTGTCGCATTCGAATTCCGAAGGTATTTATCCCTAAAAACTGATTCGTATATCTATCGAAACTTATAGTAATCGCTTTAGTGCCATCTTTATGCTGCCAGTGAAAATGCTGCTCGTTTTCTTTAGGTTTTGGCCATACCCAACCGTAGGTTTGATATTCGATATCAAAAAATTTAGCCGAATTAAACCAATTCCCCGGATTATATCGAGATTTTTTTCCGGTGAGTGTAAGTGCTAAAGTTTCACCCATCATTCTGCCAGTATACCAAAACGCTTCAACTGGTTTTCGCTGGCCAATCGCTTCCTGCTGCTCGGCACAATCACCAATAGCGTAAACATTGGGGATATTAGTTTCTAAATAAGAGTTTACTAAAATTCCTTTGTTGATTGCTAACCCAGAATCTTTTAAAAAATCAATATTTGGTCGAACACCGGCGCATAAACCTACAAGCTGGCAATCGATTTGTTCACCGCTTTTAGTCATGATGGCTTTTACTCTTCCGTTTTTATCAGGAATGATTTTATCGAGTTCGGTTTCTGTTCGTAAATCAATACCATGAGATTTGATATGTTCAGCAATCATCTTAGCATTTTCAAAAGGTAATACCGAATGCCAGAAAGCTTTTTCACGAACCAACATCGTAACTTCAATATTACGAGTGCGAAGCATTTCAGCAAGCTCAACACCTATAAGTCCGCCACCTACAACAACTGCTTTTTTACAGTTTTTGGTATTTTTTTCCAGTAACTCTAGATCTTGTTTAGAAACTAATCCTTGTACACCTTCTAGATTTTCACCTTCCCAACCAAATTTGTTCGGTATAGATCCGGTTGCTAAAACCAGTTTATCATAATCAAGCGTTTCACCATTTTTAAAATGAAGTGTTTTTTGAGCAAAATCGATTTGCTGTACCCAACCGGTTTTTAGATCGATTCGGTTTTTCTTCCAAAACCAATCTTCATATGGTTTTAAGTGATTCCATTGCATGTGACCCATGTATACATACATCAGTGCGGTACGCGAAAAAAAGTAATCACTTTCTGCAGAAATTACGGTGATTTTTTTATCAGATCGCTTTCGAATGTGGCGAGCCGTTGTAATTCCAGAAATTCCGTTACCTAAAATAACAATATGCTCCATGCTTTAGATATTACTTGATAATTTTAATGAAATTTAATTTGGTTCAAAACCAATATGGTGTTCATTAATCAAGCCCTAATTTCGGGGTAATATTTAAAATTAGTCGCAAATAAAGAAGTATCTTAACTTAAAATTGCAGAAACCCGATTTAAAAACGAACTAGATTTTTGTCGAATATTGATATTAGTACTGATATACTTTATATTATAACTCGAATATTAAAAAGAATTGAATGAAGTCTAAACTTTGGTTAGCTATTGTTTCCTTGCTTTTTATCTTTTGTAGCTACCAGCCAGATTTTCCGAAGCTAAAGTATAACGGATTAAGTTTAGTAGCCTCCCGGGATTCACTAAAAATCGAGCATATTCTTCCGCTAAAAAATGTAAATGCAAATACTATAGCCTTGATGCCTTTTGCTTTTCTTGAAGATTTAAAAAGTCCAGAGTTGCATTTTAATAATAAGCGGCAGTGGTGGGGAGAACGGGTAGGTGGTGTACAACAAAGTATTCAGTTACTTCAGAGAAATGGACTAAAGGTGATGATTAAACCTCAAATATGGATTTGGCATGGTGAATTTACCGGCGATCTTAATATGACCTCAGATAAAGATTGGCAAACTTTTGAAAATAGCTACCTGGAATATATCTTATTGTATGCCGAACTGGCCGAACAAAGACAAATTTCACTTTTTTGTATTGGAACCGAGCTTTATAATTTTACTGAAAAAAGACCTGAATTTTGGCAAAAGATGATCGCTGAAGTACGCAATGTATATTCAGGAAAGATCACGTATGCTGAAAACTGGGATAAAATTGACCAATTTCAGTTTTGGGATCAACTCGATTTTATTGGTGTCGATGCTTATTTTCCGGTGAGTGAAGAAGAAAATCCTACAGAGGCTGAGTTAAGTAAGGGGTGGGAATCACATAAAAAAATGCTGCAAAATTTATCTTCAGCAACTAAAAAGCAGGTGCTGTTTACAGAATATGGGTACAGAAATGTTGATTTTGCGACAAAAGAGCCGTGGCTGGCTTCCTCTAGAAGAAGAGGAGATGAGCTTCCAGAATATTTAAACGAAGAATTACAGGCAAAGGCATTACAGGTGATTTACGATGAGTTTTGGCCGGAAAAATGGTTTGCCGGTGGTTTTCTTTGGAAATGGCATCACGATCATGAACGTGCCGGAGGAAAGCAAAACGACCAGTTTACCCCACAAAATAAAATGGCAGAAAAAATCCTAAAGTCGAATTACAGCAAGTACTCCGAAAAGTTAGAGTAGATTTTACTGCTTTTCGTTCAAATTCCAGTTATATTCTTTAAATGAAATGTTATTCCAGTTTTTCATTTTCACTTCGCTGTAGCGATTAATATATTCACCAATGGTGATACTACCACCGGTAAAATCACCACTGTACCAATCAAAAAGTCTGGAAAGCTGAGCCGATTCTGGTTTGATAATATTTTTATGCGAATTGATAAAAGACCGTGTAGCATATTCCAGTTGTTCATTAATAGCATCAGCGGTATAAGCTTCATTTAACAGTCTTGGGCTGGATATGGCTGCTTTGCAGATGGCAAAATTAACCCGGGGCTCGTTCATTCTTCTCAGAATACTATTTTCTAAGGCGCCCAGTGAAATTTGTTTGGTTCCCATACTTACAAATTCTTTGGTGGTAGCGCCATCGATACTCTGTACAGATTTAAGGGGATAATTGTCCAAAACAAGTTTTACCGTATTGGCGTTGTATGCGTTGATATAATACGATAGTTGCTCCTGGACAGACCAGGTATGATCTGGACGGTTTTCTGAAAGCATTTTTATGTATTTATCAAATGCCTTTCGATCATTTTTGAAGCCTTTGTAATTTACCATACCTTTTTCATCCACATATTTTTGTAGTAAATTATGCCAGGTAGAATGATCAATATTCGTTGAAGTGTTAGAAATTGTTGAAATTAATTCGCCTTTTACATTGGTGTGTGGTAATCCTTTACTGGAAAATCCTGCCGCTGAAAATAAGGCGCAGCTGCTTAAACCAATAGGGAAAATGGCCATAATCAATATTCGCTTAAGTAGAATGTAATTTTTCATGCTGCGCAATTTTCAGTTTAAATTTTGTGTTTAGCAACAACCTCCACCATCGTAGTGAAAAGTAGATTCGCTGATAAAAATATCATCTCGTTCCAAATCTTTTAAAGCTTTTGCTGTTTTGTCACAAACCGCTAAAGGCTGATTCTTTAAAAGAATATGCCCTTTTTTGTCATCAAAATGGTCGCTCTCTCCGTAATAGATTGCTGCTTTTCCTGTAAAAATGCAAGGACCATCTTCTGGCATAGGGTCTTTGATAGCCGCTACTTCTATAGATTCGATATAAATCAATTCCTTAGTTGGGTAATGTTTAGGATCCAGAATCCGGTATGGCTTTCTGGCTCTAATCTCTATAGTGCCAAAACCAACATCGGTTAGTGCTTTTACGTAGTCTTTAATTGGTAAACTTCCGCTAAGACATAAGGCTCTTAATCGTTCATCATTTCGTAGCTCTTCATTCATTTGCTGCTCGCAAGTAGGATCACTCATAACAAGTTTACCATTTGGCTTCAAAACACGGTACATTTCTTCTATTGCTCTTTTAAGGTCTTCCGCTTTAAAAATATTGAATAAGCAGTTTTGTGCGGCTACATCAACCGAATTATCTTCTACCGGGAGATGAAGCGCATCTCCCTTTTTTAAATCCACAAAATCTGGGTTAAACCATTCGTTTTGTTCTTTAGCAATTTTGAAATTTTTTCTGGAAGCTTCCAACATTTCATCAACGGCATCCACGCCTATAACTCCGTAAGGCTGTCTTGAAAAATAAGCGAATTGTAATAATTCCATACCTCCCCCAACACCAACATATAGAATACGCGGATTATTGGAAAGATCACGAGCATGAACCGTGCTGCCGCAACCGTAATTCATTTCTTGCATGATCTTCGGTATTTTTAAGCCCGGTAACTCCCAAATAGGATTTGTAGTGCAGCAAAGCCCAACATCTGGTGTAAGCGCTGCATCTTTATAAACATCCTTTGTAGTTTCTAAATAATTGCTCATATGTATTAAAGCGTTTTGATAAGTTCTCTAAAAAGAACAATCATTTGTGGTTCGGCTTTTTCGGCCATGGCTATAATCTCACTAATATCTACCGGTTTTAAATCGTCTGGATTTCCTTCATCGGTAATTACAGAAACTGCGGAAACCGGAATATTTAAATGGTTGGCTACAATAATCTCAGGGACGGTGCTCATTCCCACGGCGTCGGCTCCTGCTATTTTTAGGAATCGATATTCAGCTCTGGTTTCTAATTGCGGGCCTAAAACCGAAGCATAGATGCCTTTGTGTAAATTGATATGGTTATTTTTTGCAATCTTTTCTAGTGTAGCATTCATTTTGGGGTCGTAAGGTTGCGACATATCTACAAAACGCTCTCCCAGTTTTTCTACCCCTTTAAAGGCTAAAGGTGATCCTCCCTGGAAATTAAGATGATCGTCGATTAACATTAATTCGCCTTTTTTATAATCAAGATTAATAGAACCAGCGGCATTAGAAACCAGTAATTTTTTAATTCCAAGTCGCTTCATTACCCTAACCGGGTAAGTGACATCCTGTAAGGTGTAACCTTCATAAAGGTGGAAACGTCCCTGCATTACCACTACTTTTTTTCCTTCCAGACTACCGTAGATTAATTTTCCTTTATGAAATTCTACAGTAGCAGTAGGGAAATAAGGAATATGGTTATAACTGGCTTCGTGCTCGATATCTATTTCATCCACCAGTTTCCCTAGTCCGGTTCCTAAAATGATTCCGATTTCGGGAGCTTCAAATCCTTTAGATTTTAAATAATCGGTGGATTCCTGAATTGCATCTGTCATTGTCATACCTTGAAAAATGGAATAAAAGCAGGATGATCCTTGATATCTGAATACAGGTCAACATCATTCCGCTTTTCTAATAATTTATAATTTGATTTTTTAAGTTCGTTTATTGTATCCTGCAGTACCGTTGCGGTACCCCAGTTTTTATTTTTAAAGAGTTTTGGGTGAAGTTGTTTCATTCCAAGTAAATAATACCCGCCATCTTCGGCTGGGCCAATAACTATTTCATGATTGTTTAATACTTTAAATGCCTGCTCTAAATCTTTGGTCTCGATATCGTATAAATCTGATCCTATAATTATAATTTTTGAGTATCCTAAATTGAAACCTTCGGCAAATGCATTTTGCATACGCTCGCCTAAATCTTCACCAACCTGTTTTTTCTTCTGAAAAACTGCAGCATTCCAAAGATCGTTATTAGGTATTTCCTCAGAATAATAAACTGCTTTTTCGGTATCTAGCGGAGTACAGATCTTCGCCGTATGTGCGAGTAAAAATTTATAAATATCTAATGCCGCCTGATGGCCAATATCCCTGGCAAGTCTGGTTTTTACTTTGCCAAATTCTGGATTGCGGGTAAAGATTAAAAGTAAATTTTTTGAAGTAATTGTTTCTCCCAAAAAATAATATTTTAAGTATAAAGGTTAGATTTATAAATACGCTAAAAAAAGCCTTCAGTTTTTTTACAGTCTCAGCAAGATACTATGATTATATGAAAATCGCCTTTAATTTTGTGTGAAATTTATAGGAGCTCCTATTGTCACTTTTTAATCTGTTTTAAAGAAGCAATTGTAATGGTGATATTTAAAATTGTTGTTTTTTACGTGATAATCGGGAATAAAAGCTACGGTGTTTTTCAGATAGCTATCCGGATTGGGCGACCTGTAAAAAAAATCTGCGAAAAGCTTCATGGGGTAGCTCATAGATAATTTTCTTGATTTGAGGATAAAAGCCTTAAATAGTAGAACCCTGGCAGCTGCTTCCTGCCCCGGCAGTACATCCGTAGCAATGCTGCGAAATGATAATGTTTCTATCGTTAAGCAGATCCTCGTTGTACTCACTAATATGCTTTACTTTAGAATTGACTTTAAGATCAAGCATTTGGTTAAAATCGCAATCGTAAAGCCATCCATCCCAACTGATCGAAATAGTATTGGTACACATTACATTTTCTACTGCAGCGGGATTATAAGCATCAACCAAAGAATACATGTAATCTTCATAATTCTCTGAAGCGATTAAATATTCTAAAAATCGACTTATAGGAAGATTGGTGATCGCAAACAAATTATTGAAATCGATATTAAAATCCTCTTTTAGCGCTTTTTTAAAATCATGTTCCATTGCGGCCTGGTTTGTAGGTAAAAATGCACCTGACGGATTATAGACAAGATCTAATTTAAGAGCACTGTCCGGTTGGGCGTACCCTACTTCGTTTAAGAGCTGAAGTGCTTTTATGGATTTGTCGAAAACTCCATTTCCGCGTTGTTTGTCCGTTTTTTCCCGTTTGTAAAAAGGTAAGGAAGAAACTACATGAACATTATGTTTTTTAAAGAAATTAGGGAGATCGTGAAATTTTTTATTTGCTAAAATGATAGTTAAATTAGATCGTACAATAAAATCTTTAATGCCTGCCTTTGAAGCTTCTTCTACAAACCATCTAAAATTAGGATTCATTTCTGGCGCGCCCCCTGTGAGATCCAAAGTATGTGCTCCTGTATTTTTGATCACCTCCAGACACAGCAGCATAGTTTCCTTGGTCATGATTTCCTTGCGATCCGGCCCGGCATCTACATGGCAATGTGAGCAAACCTGATTACACATGTAACCAAGATTGAGTTGCAAGATTTCCAGTTTTTTAGGTTTAAGCGGAAAATGACCACTTTCGGCAATTTTATCTTTAAATGTTGGTAGTTCTCCTTCTTCAAAAATACCTTCACTCAATAATTCCAGCTGCCGTTGTGGGCTGGATAAATCATCTTCTCTTGCTTTTAGGGATTTTAAAGACATCATAATTGTTTTGTCATTTGTGCCAGATGAAACAATGCAGTATTGCTTAAAAAGTTTACATGCTAAGCTTTTTATACTTATTCATCATCTGTACACCATGTACAAGAGTCGCGCCACTTTCTATAGCTGCTCCTGCATGCACGGCCTCCATCATTTCTTCTTTAGTGATACCACGTTGTAAGCCATCTTTGGTGTAGGCATCAATGCAATAAGGACATTTAACCACATGAGATACAGCCAGGGCAATCAAAGATTTTTCACGGGCAGAAAGAGCGCCTTCTTCAAATACTTTTCCGTAATAATCGAAAAATTTTTTTCCAAGCTCTTCGCTCCATTCAGTGATTTCACCAAACTTTCTTAAATCTGCAGGATCATAATATGTTTTAGACATAAAATAGGTTTTATGTAAAGATACAATTTATGTCATCTAATTTTTAAAGAATAGCTTTTCTATATAAAATTCCGAAGCGAAAAGGGTTTAAAAAATATTGAAATTAAGCCAGGTGAAAAGTGTAGATTAACCAAATCTATAGAAAATTGTTAAAATGTCATCCATCAAAGCATACCACATATGTTAATATTTAATTAAATTTAAGTATATTAGGGCAAAAACAAAAAGCAAAAGTTCAGTTTAGCAGATTAAATAATGATTGTTTTTTATGGAGTATGCCGCATTATTGCTGGTTTTTAAATATAAATAACGTTTTTCACATAACTAATAGTTGATAAGGCACAACTTTAAAAATCGTTAAAAATAATTAACTTCAAATATTAATTTTACCTGTCGCAAGCTTATTTAAACGTTTGCAAATAGACAATTAATTAGTAACTACACGAACTGCTTGTTTTTAAAAGCGCTGCAGACTTTATGAGAATAGACGTTAATACTTTACCTGTAAATGATATTATTAAAGACATCTCTAAATGTATTGATGTTCCTGTAAACGATGGATCCGGAGAGCTTATTCTCAAAATTCCTTCAAGTATAGGAGAAGGTTATATTAGGGGAGCCAGCTTTGATTCGGGTATTGGTATTATCACATATAACTGTAAGTTCTATGAAGATATAGATATACATTTCACTTTAAATAGCATACATCCATTAAAATTTATTTTTTGCTCTCAGGGGAGTATAAATCATTGTTTCGAAGATGCTAATACGGTAAATACCATCGACAGTTTCCAGAATATTATTGTGTCCAGTAGTGGTTATAACGGGCATGTACTGAGTTTTAAAAAAGACGTTGCAACTCATGTTTCAAGTTTAGAAATTATCAGGTCTATTTTTTCACATCGTGATAATTATCAGTTTCAGGGGATAGAGGAAGAACTTAAAGAGGTTTTTAGAGATCAGGTTTCTGAAAAAGAGTTCTTTTATCAGGGCAACTATAGTTTAAAGTCTGCTGATCTTATGGAAGAGATCGCAACAAAAGAGTTTACCGGTTTTTTGAGATCAATTTTCCTTGAAGGAAAGGCATTTGAAATGTTGGTGGTTCAAATAGCCCAGTATCAGGATGATGAAGCAGAAGATAAGCTGCCACAAATTCTCCGTAAATCGGATATCGAAAAAGTGAATTATGTTTCCAAAAGAATTGAAGGGGACTTAGGGAGTAATCTTACCGTGGAAGCTTTAGCCAAAGAGGCCGGAACCAACGTAAATAAACTTCAGGAAGGCTTTAAGTATGTTTACGATCTTACCGTAAACAAATACATTCAGCATAGAAAATTGGAGGCTGCCAAAGAAATGCTAATGAATACCGATAAAAATATCTCTGAGATTGTGGTGGCCATTGGTTTAAATAACCGTAGTTATTTTTCTAAAATTTTTAAGGAGAAATACGGGGTTAGTCCCAAATACTTTTTAAAATCGGGTTCCAGACAGGATCAGGATTAATCCTGATCCCCATTTTTTAAAATAGCATCTTTAGCTTCGTTAATATAGCTACGGCCAATAGTATAGCGGCTACCGCCAATCTCCAGGCTGTTTCCTTCTATGGCTTCAACTTTTGGTATGGCGATGGTGTAGGAACGATGAATTCTGATAAATTGATCCGGTGGTAAACTTTCCGTAAAGCTACTTAAAGTTTGATGTACGATAAGTTTATCTGTAGCGGTAATAATTTTTATATAATCTTTTAAACTTTCGATCACCATGATATCTTTCAGATAGATTTTTCGCATTCTTTTTTTATCGACTTTTACAAAAATGTGTTCTGGTTCAGCGGTCGATTTTAAAGGATTCTGAAATTCACTTTTTAATTTTAAAGCCTTATTGACTGCTTTTAAAAACCGGGGAAAGGGAATAGGTTTTATTAAAAAATCAAGTACTTCTAATTCATATCCTTTTACGGCATATTCTTCATGGGCAGTGGTAATTATTACATTTGGTTTATGAGGCAAACTTTCTAAAAAGCTATATCCATCTAAAAGTGGCATATTAACATCTAAAAAGAGCAAATCGATTTCGTTTTCCTGCAAATAATGCATACTATCTACCGCATTGGTAAATGTTTCCTTTAGGCAGAGCTCTTTTATCTGTTCTACATAGTTTTTTATCACCTTTATAGCTAAAGGTTCATCATCAATTATGATACAGGAAAGACTCATTTTAGTTTTAGTTTTAATTGAATTAAAAATTGACCGTTTTTTTCAACAATATCAAGTTTGTATTCTTCTTTGGTGTAGCCTAATTCCAGGCGCTTTTTTACATTGTTAATGCCTATTCCGCCAGAAGGCTTTAGTTTTTTTGGGAGTTTCATTTTTCGCTTTTGGGACGTAGAGTTAGCGACCTCAAAGTAAAGAAAATCATCTTCAATTTTTAATTTGATCTTTACAAAAACATTTCCTATGTTTTCGTTTACACCATGTTTAAAGGCATTTTCAACAAAAGGGATAAGCAACATTGGGGATAATTTTTTCCCTAAGATATCGCCAGAAATTTCCATTTCTACATTCAAATTGTCTCCGTAGCGAATTCGCTCAAGATCAAGATAGTTCTGGATGCATAATATTTCTTTTTCCAGACTTTGTCGTTTGTTTTTTGTCTCGTAAAGTAAATACCGCATAAGCTCAGAGAGTTTTAATACGACATCTGGAGCTTTGTCTGATTTTTCTAAGGTTAACGCATAAATATTATTTAAGGTATTGAAGAAAAAATGTGGTGAAATTTGTGAACGTAAAAAACGCAGTTCGGTTTCTAATTTGGATTGTTCCAGTTTTGCCGCTTTTTGGTTGGTAGAAATATAATCTATCGTAATTTTAATAGCGGTAACAAATGAAATTACATATAGTTCCCCCAGCATCATCTGGATTACGTAGTTAGCCGTAAGTGAATGAGTTTCCGGACCTTCTGGCCATACGTTATTACTAATTAAAATATAAGTAAGCTCAAATTTGAGGATTACCATGCAAAAAATAGTAATGACCAATGAGAGCGTAAACAAAATAAATCGCCGTTTATAAATAAAAGAAGGAATTAGGAAGTAAATTGTAAAATAGCAAAGGAACATATGTATTGGGAAGCCTAAAAGATTTCCTTTAATAGATAATGCATAATCTTCGTAATAACTGCCCCATCTTAACGTGTTGAAAATAAAGTAAATACTCCAGAATATTACATGGTGTACAGTCTTAATTTCATAATCTGCAAATCTTGAAAGTTTAAACAGATTTTTTATGGAATGTGTGCTAGCCAATTTTTATATTTTTATTAACTATTTTGTTGTTTATCCTTTCAGATATGTCATTGGTCTAATATCTTTTTAATAGTTGATGAATATATAAATATTTAGCTTAGAAGTTGGGGTGGCTCAACAATAAATCCGAAAAATCAATGATTATGGTAAAACGATTTTGCATAATAACTGCATCATTTTTACTCTTAATTTCCTGCAAAAAAGAAGGAGAAGAAAATCTAAAAGAAACCTCAAAAAATGAAGATTTAGTTGGTATTGTAAACCCTTTTATAGGAACCGGTGGTCACGGTCACACGTTTCCGGGAGCCAGCCGCCCGTTTGGGATGGTGCAGGTAAGTCCCGATAATGGAACAAGTGGTTGGGACTGGTGTTCGGGATATCACTATTCAGATTCACTGGTAGCGGGATTTGGTCATTTGCATTTATCGGGTACTGGAATTGGTGATCTTGCTGATCTTCTTTTTATGCCGGTGAATAAACAAATAGATTTAACCAAAACAGTAAAAGAAAGGAACGATATTCCTTACCTCTCTAAATATTCTCACGATAACGAAACTGCTAAACCTGGTTATTACCAGTTGTTTTTAGAAGATTTTGATATTAACGTAGAACTTACTTCATCTCTTAGAACAGGTTATCACCACTATACCTTTGGAGAAGGAGAAGAGCAATCTGTAGTGATTGATCTTGGTTTTGCTATCAACTGGGACGAGCCAACATCAACATCAATAAAAATAGAAAACGAGAATACTATTACGGGTTATCGTCATAGTACAGGTTGGGCCAAAAATCAGAAAGTATTTTTTGTAGCTAAATTCTCTAAACCTGTTATAAATTCTAATTTATATGCTGAAGCTAAGCTTTCTGAAGCTTCTGAAGTTAATGGGAAAAAAACTGCAGCACAGTTGTTTTTTGATAAGGAAGATAAAAAACTTCAGGTTGCTGTCGCATTATCTTCAGTAAGCATAGAAAATGCAAAGGAAAATTTAGACAGTGATGCTAATTTCGATTTTGAAGGAATTAAATCAGAATCTAAAGAAACCTGGAATGGGGCACTTTCAGACATTGTAGTAGAAACTCCTATCGATTCTTTAAAAGAGATTTTTTACACTGCCCTTTATCATACTAAATTATCACCGGTAACATTTAGTGACAAAAATGGTGAATTTCGATTGCAAAATGATAGTATTTCCCGCGCTGATGGAACAACTTATTCTACACTGTCACTTTGGGATACTTTTAGGGCAGAAAATCCTTTATTAACTATTACAGATCCAGATAAAGTTCCAGATATTATCAATTCGATGCTTGCTTATTATGATGAAAGCGGATCTTTACCGGTTTGGACGCTTTATGGAAACGAAACAAATACTATGACGGGATACCACTCGGTTCCTGTAATTGTTGAAGCTTATTTTAAAGGGGTAAAAGGATTTGATGCCGAGCGTGCTTTTGAGGCTTTAAAAACAACCATGATGCAAGATCAGCGTGGCCTTAAAGAATTGAAAGAATATGGGTATATTCCTTTTGATTTAGGGAATGAATCGGTAACCAGTACCTTGGAATATGCTTATAATGACTGGTGTATTGCACAAATGGCCAAAGCATTAGGTAAACAGGAAGATTACGAGTATTTTTCTAAAAGAGCTGAAAGTTTTAAAAAACTTTTTGATCCCGAAACCGGATTTATGAGAGGGAAGTCTGCTAAAGGAGAATGGCATTTACCATTTGATCCTAAGCATTCTCAACATCGTGTAAATACTGATTATACTGAAGGAAATGCATGGCAACACAGCTGGTTTGTGCTTCATGATCCGCAAGGATTAATTGAACTTCATGGAGGAACCGAGCCATTCACGGAAAAGTTAGAGCAGCTTTTTAATGAAAGTTCAGAAATTACCGGAGAGCATACTTCTGCAGATATTTCAGGACTAATAGGGCAGTATGCTCATGGTAACGAGCCAAGTCATCATATCGCTTACTTGTTTAATAAAGCTGGGAAGCCCTGGAGAACACAATATTATGTTCATGAGATTTTAAATACGCAATACAATACCACACCAAACGGACTTTCTGGAAACGAGGATGCCGGGCAAATGTCGGCATGGTATGTTTTGAGTTCTATGGGATTATACCCTTTTAGTCCTGCAAGTGCAACCTATGAGATTGGCACACCTATTTTCGAAAAATCTACGATTAATCTTCAAGATGGTGGAACTTTTGTAATCAAAGCTGAAAATGTATCTCCTGAAAATTTCTATATCCAATCAGCTAAGCTTAACGGAAAAGAATTTAATACTACAACAATTTCTCACGAGCAGATTCTTGCCGGCGGCACATTAGAGTTTGTGATGGGAAGCGAACCGAATAAAAACTGGGGTGTAGCCAAAAAATAAACAGAATTAATGCATATAGTAGATGTAGCCATCATTATCCTTTATATTATTTTAACCCTGGGTGTTGGAGTTTGGGTTTCTAAAAAAGCCAGCGCAGGTCTGGATTCATATTTTTTAGGAGGGAAAACGATAAAGTGGTATTACCTGGGCTTAAGTAATGGGTCAGGAATGTTTGATGTTTCCGGGACCGCCTGGATGGTAGGAATCCTTTTTTTATATGGGGTGAAAAGCTTCATGTTTATGTGGATGTGGCCTATCTGGAATCAGGTTTTCGTAATGATGTTCCTGGCGGTTTGGATTAGACGCTCTAAAGTGATGACGGGATCTGAGTGGATTCTTACCCGTTTTGGAGATGATAAAGCAGGCAGGGCTTCCCATTTAATCGTAGCGATCTTTGCCGTAGTCGCATCTATAGGTTTTATCGCCTATTTTTTTGAAGGTGCCGGTAAGTTTATGACGGTAATCCTTCCCTGGGATGTAAGCCTTACTATTGCTCAAACTACCTTATTAAATTCAGAACAGACCTACGCCTTACTAATTATATTTTTTACCACGATCTACACCATTAAAGGTGGGATGTTCTCTGTAGTGACTACCGAGGTTTTACAATATTTAATTATGGTACTTGCCGGGGTATTGGTGGCAGGGTATACATTTTATGCATTTACTGATGTTGAGGTTAATCAACTTATCCCTGAAGAATGGAAAAATGTGTTCTTTGGCAATCAACTTACCGGTTTTTGGTCTGGGGATTACCAGGAATTTAACCGACTTATAGACACACAAGGCTATAAAATGTTTGGTGCTTTTATCGGGATGACGCTGTTTAAAGGTTTCTTTTCGAGTGTAGCCGGACCAACTCCGGGTTACGATATGCAACGAATTCTTTCTACCAGAAATGTAAAAGATGCGGCTTATATGAGTGGTTTTACCAATTTGGTACTATTTATTCCACGTTATCTTTTAATTGGTGGGATTGTTTTAATAGGATTGGCTTTTATCGCACCACAAATGGCTGAAGCAGGAGCGGTTACCGGTAATGACCTGGAGGTTATTTTACCAAAAGTGATTAATAACCGGGTTCCGGTTGGGATTAAAGGTTTGTTGCTGGCAGGATTGCTAGCCGCGTTTATGTCTACTTTTTCAGCTTTTGTAAATGCGGGGCCTGCTTATATTGTGAATGATATTTATAAGAAATATTTTAAACCCGTGGCTTCAGATAGGCATTATGTAAAAGCCAGTCACATCGCTTCTTTTGGAGTGGTTACCCTGGGAGTGATTATGGGTTTTTTTGCAGATTCTATTAACTCGATTACCCTGTGGATTACCAGTGCCCTTTATGGAGGGTATGTAGCCGCAAACTTTTTAAAATGGGTTTGGTGGCGTTTTAATGGCTGGGGATATTTTTGGGGAATGTTGGCGGGTTTGATCATTGCTACACTTCAGTTTTTCTTAGATCAGAATAAAACGAATTTAGAAGCAGGAACGCTACTGCACGAGCTTTCAGAAATTCCAGCTATTTATTTATTCCCTATTATTTTGGTATTTTCTGTATTGGGATCTTTGCTGGGAACATTCTTAACCAAACCTACAGATATGGCCACCTTAAAGTCATTTTATACCAATGTACATCCCTGGGGATGGTGGAAGCCGGTTAGGGATTATTATTCAGAAGAACAGATAGAGAAAAATAAGGATTTTTGGCTGGATATGTTCAATTGTATTATTGGGATCATCTGGCAATCAAGTATGATCCTGTTACCTATATTTTTAGTGGTGAGAGATTATAATAAAACATGGGTGACCTTAGCGGTTTTTCTGTTAAGCAGTTTGATATTGAAGTTTACCTGGCTGGATAAGGTGAAGCACCTTGAAACCAGTGCAGACGATAGTTGAAAATAATAAAATAACCTGATTAATAGTTGGGATAAAACACTAAAATCTCGATTTTTCGAATAAAAATAAAAGAAGAAGATGAAGAATATACCTTGGCAGGAGAAACCTGAAAATTGTAAAGATGTACTTTGGAGACATAGCGAGAACCCTATTATCGATCGATATGCTATCCCTACTTCAAACAGTATTTTTAATAGTGCTGTAGTTCCTTTTGAAGATGGATTTGCCGGGGTTTTTAGATGTGATAACAAAGCGGTGCAAATGAATATTTTTGCCGGTTTTAGTAAAGATGGGATCAATTGGGATATTAACCACGAGCCAATCCAGATGCAGGCTGGGAATACCCAAATGATCGATTCAGATTATAAATACGATCCTAGGGTAACTTTTATAGAAGATCGATACTGGATTACCTGGTGTAATGGTTATCACGGCCCTACAATTGGGATCGCTTACACCTTCGATTTTAAAGAATTTTTTCAATGTGAAAATGCTTTTTTGCCCTTTAACCGAAACGGAGTGTTATTCCCTAAAAAAATCAATGGTAAATATGCCATGTTAAGTCGCCCAAGTGATAATGGGCATACGCCATTTGGCGATATTTACATTAGCTATAGCCCGGATATGAAATACTGGGGTGAGCATCGTTGCGTAATGAAAGTAGCTCCGTTTGAAAAAAGTGCATGGCAATGCACCAAAATCGGCGCCGGCCCGGTGCCGATTTTAACCGATGAAGGTTGGTTATTGTTTTATCACGGTGTTATCGCTACCTGTAATGGATTTAGATATTCGGTGGGTGCCGCCATTTTAGATGAAAACGAACCAGATAAAGTAAAATACCGTTCGCAGCCTTATTTATTAGCTCCGGCAGAACTTTATGAATTGACCGGAGATGTACCAAATGTGGTTTTTCCTTGTGCAGCATTACATTCTCATGAAGAAGATAGGTTAGCTTTGTATTACGGGGCCGCCGATACCTGTACAGGTGTTGCTTATGGTAAAATTAGCGAAGTAGTAGACTTTGTAAAAAATAACAGTTTATAAAATGAAATCGATTTTAGCCATTTTCGGATCTCTTTTTTGTCTAAATGCTTTGGCACAAGAGCCACCGCGTTCTTACGTATCTTATAAAACTTCAGAAGAAATTGTTATAGATGGTAAAGCCGATGAATCTAGCTGGAAAGAGGCGAAATGGACTGCTGATTTTATTGATATTGAAGGCGATAAAGTCCCGAAGTATAAAACCAATGCAAAAATGCTTTGGGACGATCAGTATTTTTATATCTACGCCAAATTAGAAGAACCGCATATATGGGCTACTTTAAAGCAAAGAGATACGGTAATTTTTTATAATAACGACTTCGAAGTTTTTATTGATCCTGATGGGGATACCCAAAAATATATGGAGTTTGAGGTAAATGCCTTGAATACTGTTTGGGATTTAATGCTTATTGAAGCTTATCGTGAGGGCGGTCCGGCGATTGATCACTGGGATATTAACGGAATTAAATCTGCTGTGAATATTCAAGGCACTTTAAACGATGCTTCAAATAAAGACCAATACTGGGAAGTAGAAATTGCTATGCCATGGGATGTTTTAACCGAAGCCAGTGCCAATGGCAAAATTCCGCAGAATGATTTTTGGCGTGTTAATTTTTCTCGTGTAAACTGGAATCATGATCTTAAAGATGGTCATTATTCAAGAAAGATAGATGAAAATGGCCGGTTTTTACCAGAATATAACTGGGTTTGGTCGCCGCAAGGGGTAATTAATATGCATGAACCCGAACATTGGGGCTATGTGTTTTTTAGTGATAAAAAGCCTTCAGAGAATATTGAATTTAAAATTCCGGAAGACGAACATATTCGTTGGACGATGTATTCTTTGTACAGAGCGCAAAAAGATTATTACTCAAAACATCAAAAGTGGGCAAATACTGTAGAAAAACTTCAGGATTTGCCGGTTTCTGTTTTAAATAAAGAATTAAATCCGAAAATAGAAGTCCATTCTTCAGGATATAATCTTAGTGTTGAAAGTCCTTTTTCAGGAAAGAAATACCTGATTAAAGAAGATGGATCGTTTATTCAATTAACCAAATAATTATTGCTCAAAACGGGCAATTTCAAGACAAACCTTAATCGTATGAAATTTAGATTTTTACTTTTTTCGTTACTGGTCGCTTTTTCGACCATTTCGTGTTTAGATAATATGCAAAAAGCTAACGCTAATACTGCCGAAGCTAGCGAAGGAACTGAAAGCGAAACTAATGCTGATTCAGATTTTAAATACTGGACGTGGATTACTGCAGATGCCAGCCGAACAGATGAATCCTATACTGAAGAATTTAAAAAATATAAAGAAAATGGGCTGGATGCCGTGTTGATTAATACCGATACCGATCCTGAATTACTTTCTCGTTTAACACCACTTGCCAAAGCTGAAGGTTTAGAAGTTCACGCATGGATTATGGCAGTGAACCGCCCGGGAGACAAAGTAGCCTTACAACATCCAGAGTGGTACCAGGTAAGTCGTAATGGCGAATCCTGTTTTGATCATCGTCCTTACGTAGATTATTATCAGTGGCTTTGTCCAACCAGAGAAGAGTCCAGAAATCATATTTTAAGCCTGGTAGAAGGCCTTGCAAAAGTTAAGGATGTAGAAACGGTACATTTGGATTATATACGATTCCCGGATATTTTTCTTCCTATAGGTTTATTGCCTAAATATGATTTAGAGCAGACTACAGAAATGCCAGAATACGATTTTTGTTACTGTGATGTTTGTATTGCAAAGTTTAAAGAAATGCACCACAAAGATCCTAGGGATACAGACGACCCTCAAATTGATATGGAGTGGAAGCAGTTTCGATTAAACAGGATTAGAGATCTTGTGAATGATGCTTATAAAATTGTTCATGAAAATAATAAAGAGCTTAGTGCCGCAGTATTCCCTTATCCAGAAATGGCTGATCATATGGTGCGCCAGCGTTGGGATAAATGGGATATTGATTATGTATTACCAATGATCTATAACAATTTTTATAATGAAGAATTAGATTGGATTGGATTTGCAACCAAACAAGGAGTACAGGATTTAGAAGCCAAGAATACTGAATTACACACCGGAATTTATATTCCTGAAATGACTCCTGAAGATCTTACGGAAGCGATAAATCAGGCAAAAGCAAACGGCGCTAAAGGAGTGTCTTTTTTTGATGGAGGGGCATTTACCAAGGAGAAGCTGGAAGCAGTGAAAGCGGCGAGTGAAGAGTAGTTTCTAAATTCGGTTTTGAATGAATTCTCTATAGATAATAGAAATGGTCTGTCATTGCCACTGAAGCGCAGCGTAATGGAGAAATCTCAGGCTATTATTAGATTTCTCGACTCCGTTTCACTACGCTCGAAATGACAAAATCGAGTATAATATATAGATGAAGGATAATTTGATAACATTTGGATATGTTTAATCTGATGCTGAATTATTGGATTATCGATATGAAAACTGGCCTATCAAAAATTGAACGTGAAATTTGAAGCGAAAATTCCGTAAAATTTCAGGCTGTTTGAGACGTAGTCGAGTTTCTGAAATTTAGGGATTGAGGGATAAATTTAGTTCAAGGTTTGTAAGCCTAGACTTTTTTGTTTCTTTTTATTACATCCGACGACCGCAGGGAGAGGAATGCCTACGGAAAAAAGGAAAGGAGTTCGATTAAGTTCTAAGATATAAGTATAAAAAGTTAATCACTTAGAATAAAACTGAAGGCTAAAAGCTAACCGCTAAAAAAAATGAAATTAAAATTATTAGGAATAGCTGCGTTACTGATTATTTTTTCATGCAAGACAGAGGAAACTAAAGTCAGTGCAACATCAGATGAAAAACTAACAGCATTTGTAAATCCGTTTATAGGGACAGACGGGCCGGGGAATACCTATCCGGGAGCCACTACACCTTACGGAATGGTACAGCTAAGTCCTGATATTGGTATTGGTGGTTGGGATCGTATTGCCGGATATTTTTATCAAGATTCTATTATTACCGGATTTTCGCATATGCACTTAACAGGCACTGGCGCCGGGGATCTTTATGATATTTTGGTGATGCCAACTAACAGTAAGTTTTCTGAGCGTATTCCAGAGAATAATCATAAACCATTTTCTGCATTTAGTCATGATAAGGAAGTAGCTTCCCCGGGATACTATTCGGTACGGCTTTTAGATTATGATATTAAGGCAGAACTCACTGCAACACCAAGAACCGGAATTCAGCGGTTCACATTTCCTAAAGATTCCCTGTCTCAAATTCATGTAGATCTTGGTTACGCTTTAAACTGGGATAAAGCAACCAAAACGCATATAAAAGTCGTCAATGATTCTGTTATTGAGGGCTATCGAAAGTCTACGGGATGGGCAAAAGACCAGCGTGTGTATTTTGTAATGAAGTTTTCTAAAGCTTTTAAGGATTTTGAGATTTTAGAAGATGGAGAAGAAGTACCAGCAAATGAAATCACTGCTAAAAACACCAAAATCATCCTGAATTACGAGACAACTTCAGAAGAACAAATTGTTGTGAAAACCGGAGTGTCTTCAGCAAATATAGAAGGTGCTTACGCCAGTTTAGAAACCGAAGCACCTGGTTTTAATTTCGACAACTATCGTGAGAATGCGGATGATATTTGGGAAAAAGAACTCCAGAAGATAAAGATAGAAACACCAGATAGCAATCAAAAATCGGTGTTTTACACCATGATGTACCAATCGATGTTGGCACCAACTTTACTAAGTGACCCTAATGGGAATTACAAGGGTGCGAATGATAGTATCGAGCATGCAAACGGATTTAATCGTTATGATACCTTTTCACTTTGGGATACCTTTAGGGCGGCACATCCACTTTATACTATTATTCAGCAGGAAAGAGTTCCAGATTTTATAAAATCGATGTTGGCGCATTATCAGGAAACCGGATTATTGCCTGTTTGGTCAATGCAGGGAAACGAAACCAATATGATGTTAGGATATCACTCGGTTCCGGTAATTGTAGATGCTTATTTTAAAGGTTTTGATTTTGATGCAAATCTGGCTTATGAAGCTTGCAAAGCCAGCGCAATGACGAGCACGAGAAAAATCGATGTTTTTGCAGAAAAAGGCTACGTGCCCGCTGAAGAAAAGGAAGGCGATTGGAGTGTTTCTAAAACTTTGGAATATGCTTACGACGACTGGTGTATTGCAATGTTCGCCAAAGATTTGGGGAAAGAAGACGATTATCAATATTTCTTAAAACGTTCTGGGTACTGGAAGAACACTTATGATAGTAAGACAAGCTTCTTTAGAGCAAAAGATAAAAATGGGCAGTTTATAGCAGGATTTAACAGCAAGGATTACTCCGATTATTTTAGTGAAAGTAATGCCTGGCAATATTACTGGTTTGTGCCACAGGATATTCCGGGGTTAATCAAAACTACCGGTGGAGAAGAACGCTTCACGCAAAAGTTAGATTCGATGTTTTCTCTTCATCCTACGGAAGACGATAAGTTGCCTATTTTTAGTACAGGAATGATTGGACAGTATGCACATGGAAATGAACCAAGTCATCATGTAGCCTATTTATATGATTATATCGGTAAACCTTCTGAAACGCAGAAACTGGTTAGGCAAATCCTTAATGAACAATATAAAAATGAACCAAACGGGCACTGCGGGAATGAAGATTGTGGGCAAATGTCTTCCTGGTATATCTTTAGTTCGATGGGCTTTTACCCTGTAAACGCAGCACAGGGGACTTATATGTTGGGTGTGCCGTTATTTAAATCGGCTGAAATTAATCTACCAGGCGGTAAAAAATTCAATATCAAAACCTCCAATTTCACTGACGAAAATCTGTTTGTGGCCAATGTGAAGTTAAACGGAGAAGATCTGGATCGTGCTTATATTACGCATGATGAAATTGTAGATGGAGGCGAGTTGTTATTCGAAATGAGTAAAAAACCAGTAGATAAAGTTTTAAAAACTCCGAAACCGAATACAATCTATTAATATTCGGTAAATCTAAATACGTTTTATTTTCAAAATCCTGCTGATATGAAATTGTTTAAAATTTTACTTCTTTTTATAGCGCTTTCAACATTTGGTTGCGCTGAAAAGGAAAATCCTTCATTTACAAAAGATGATTTGGTGCTTATTCCGCAGCCAGAATCACTAAAACTCAATAAAGGAAGCTTTGAAGTTAATGGAAATACCAAAATTGTAATTCCGCAGGATAGTTTAGTTTCAGTTTCGTCAATTTTGAATGATCTTTTTAAAAGAGCAGCCGGATTTGAATTGGAAACATCTGTAGATGCTCATGCAGAAAACAGTATTCAGCTAAAAATAAATTCAGAAATTGCTAAAGAGGCTTATGAGCTAAAGGTAACGTCAGAAAAAGTAGTTTTAGAAGCAAATTCCAAACTAGGATTTGTGTATGGAATGGAAACCATCAGACAATTACTTCCAAAGGAAATAGAAAGTGGCTCAAAAGTATCGGATATTGAGTGGTATATTCCTAATGTTGAAATTACCGATGCACCACAATATTCATATCGTGGGAATATGTTAGATGTTTCCCGCCATTTCTTTGGAAAAGAATACATTAAAAAACATATCGACCGACTCGCATTTCTAAAACTGAATACGTTTCATTTTCATTTAGTGGACGATCAGGGATGGAGAATTGAGATCAAAAAATATCCAAAATTAACTGAAGTCGGAGGCTTTAGAGTTGATCAGGAAGATAGCCACTGGAATGCGAGAACCAAAAACGAACCAGATGCCAAAGCTACGTTTGGTGGGTTTTATACGCAGGAGGATATTAAAGAAATTGTAGCCTACGCACAGGAAAGAGGCATCAGGGTAATTCCAGAAATCGAGATGCCGGCGCACGTAATGAGCGCTATTGCTTCGTATCCTTGGTTATCGTGTACAGGAGAACCTATTGCAGTTCCCTCGGGTGGTGTTTGGCCAATTACCAGTATTTATTGTGCAGGAAAAGAATCGACTTTCGAATTTTTGGAAGACGTGCTGAGTGAGGTGATGCAATTATTTCCGGGAGAATATATTCATGTTGGTGGTGACGAGGCCACTAAAACCAACTGGAAAACCTGTCCCGATTGCCAACGCAGAATTAAAGAAGAAGGGCTTGCTGATGAAGATGAGTTGCAAAGCTATTTTATGAAGCGTATCGAGAAATTTTTAAATAAAAATGATAAAACACTTATTGGGTGGGACGAAATCTTAGAAGGTGGTTTGCCTGAAGAAGCGACCGTAATGAGTTGGCGTGGTTTTGAAGGTGGATGGGAAGCTTCTGCTGCAGGTCACGATGTGATTATGACACCAACCAGCCATTTATACTTTGATTATTATCAGGGAAGCCCGGATAATGAGCCTGTTGCTTTTAATGCATTTACGCCCTTAAAGCGAGTGTATGAATTTCGTCCGGTTTTAGATTCGATGAGTGTGGAACAAAAGAAGCATGTATTAGGTGGCCAGGCGAATCTTTGGTCAGAATATGTGCCGACTGAGGCTCATTCAGAATATATGTTGTTTCCCAGATTAGCAGCTTTAGCCGAGGTGGTTTGGAGTCCTGAGGACAAGTTAGACTGGAAAGATTTCTCGGTAAGAATACGTAAAATGATGGAGCGTTTTGAAGTGATGGGCATCAATTATGCAAAAAGTGCTTATGCGGTTCAACCAGAATCTGATATTGATCTGGAAACCGGAGAAATTAGGATCAAATTAAAATCTGAGTTTCCAAATACTGAAATTCGATATGCTTTAAACGGAGAAGAACTTACTGCCGAATCCAGTATTTATAAAAATGAAATAAAAGTAGATACCGATACTAAAATTAAAGCTGCTGTTTTTAGTAATGCTAAAGTTATGGGACCGGTAATGGATAAAACTTTTCAGTTTCACAAAGCCGTTGGAAAACCGGTTATTTATAAATATCCTTATAATCAAAGTTATGCCTCTTCAGGAGAAACAGCCCTTGTAAACGTTTTAAAAGGAAGTAAATATTTTAAAGACGGCCGTTGGCAGGGATGGATCAATAATCCTGCAATTATTACGATTGATCTGGAAAAAGAGACCAGCGTTAGTGAAGTGGTTGTGGGAAGTTTGGAAGAGCAGGGCACAGGGATTTATTTTCCGCAGCAATTAAAAGTGGAAGTGTCCAAAGATGGAAAAAACTTTAAGGAGGTAGCTTCCTTAAAAAGAGATTATCAAACCAATCCGGGAGCAAAAATCGACAATTTTAAGATGGAATTTGAGCCTCAGGAAAATATCCGGTTTGTTAGAGTAAGCGTAGAACCATTAGCAAAAACTCCCAATGGAGGAGGTGCATGGTTGTTTTTAGATGAAATTCAGGTAAAATAATATTCGATGTTTTTAGTAAAAAATATTTTTTCAGCAGTAGTTGTATTTATCAGTGTCCAGGTGGCTTCGGCACAAACCAGTTTTGATCCACTTCCTTATGTAAATCCTTTTATAGGAACTTCAAATTACGGCGCAACTAATCCTGGGGCGATTGCCCCAAGAGGGATGGCAAGTGTATCGCCATTTAATGTTGCCGGGAGAATAGATTTAAACCCACTGGAAAAAGATAGTCAATGGTTATCAAACCCATACGTGCATGAGAATCAGTTTTTAACTGGTTTTAGTCATGTAAATATGAGCGGCGTAGGTTGTCCTGAACTCGGTGTAATTATTACCATGCCTACCACCGGAGACTTAGAAACAGATCATATAAAATACGGAACTACATATTCTGAAGAAACTGCGGAGGCCGGATATTATGCTGTACAACTAGATAAATATAAAGTAAAAGCTGAAGCTACCGCAAGTACCCGAGCCGGCGTGAGCCGGTACTCATTTCCGGCTAGAAAATCGAATGTGTTACTGAATTTGGGGTTAGGTTTAACCAATGAACAGGGTGCTATGGTTCGTGTGGTTTCTCCTAATGAAATAGAAGGCATGCGAACGGTGGGAAGTTTCTGTTATAACAATGCTGAAGCTGCATACCCTGTATATTTTGTAGCAAAATTCTCTAAACCGGCCGATGATTTTGGAGTTTGGAAGACGCCTTATAAATACGAGGGTCTAGAATCACAATGGATGGGTTACAATGGTAAAACCCGAATCAAAAAAGGCTTTACAAGAGAAGTGGTTGGGGATAGTATTGGAGCATATATGACTTATGATTTTGCAACACCGCAGGAAGTTGAAGTGAAAATTGGAGTGTCTTATGTAAGTATTGAAAATGCTCGTGAAAATCTAGAACAAGAAGTTGGCGATGCAACTTTTGAAGAAGTTTTAGCAGAAACTCAGCAAGCCTGGAAAAAAAAGTTACAGGTTGTAGAAGTTGAAGGTGGTACAGAGGATGAGAAAACGATTTTTTATACCGCTTTATATCATACACAAATTCATCCTAACACTTTAAATGATTTCAACGGTGAATATCCTGAAATTGCAACCGGGAGAATCGGGAAAACCGATGGGACACGCTATACCACTTTTTCTTTATGGGATACCTATCGTAATTATCACCAGCTAATGAGCTTGCTGTATCCCGAAGAACAATTAGATATGGTAAGGTCGATGTTAGAAATGTATGATGAAAATGGATGGTTGCCAAAATGGGAATTAAACTCAACTGAAACCTTTACCATGGTCGGTGATCCGGCTACAGTGGTTTTAGCAGATACGTATTTACGAGGATTAACCGATTTTGATGTGGAAAAAGCCTACGGCGCCATGCTAAAGAGTGCATTGGATACTACTAATAACCCGCTGCGCCCAGGTTTGAAAGAATATATCGATAATGGTTATTTAGGAGTTGATGGGGATGTGCCTGGACCTGTGTCTACCACTCAGGAGTATAATATTGCAGATTATGCTATCGCTCAATTGGCTAAAAAATTAGGGAAAAAGGAAGATTATAAGCAATTTTTAAAGCGCTCGATGTCCTATAAGAAATTGTATAATCCAGAGACAAAATTTATTCAGCCAAAAAACAGTGATGGTAGCTGGTTTGCTGAATTTGATCCTTTAGCCGGAGCTAATTTTGCTCACAATCCTGGTTATATTGAAGGAAATGCCTGGCAATATTTATTTATGGTGCCACACGACATCAACGGACTTAAGAAATTGATGGGTGGCAATAAGAAATTCGAAGCTCGTTTAGACGAGCTTTTCGAAAAGGATCAGTTTGATATGGCTAATGAACCTGACTTTGCTTACGGTTATCTTTATAATTTTATTCCGGGTAAAGAATATAAGGCTTCAGAAAAAATACATGAGTTAATCGCTACCTATTATAAAAATGCACCTGATGGAATTCCCGGTAATGATGATACTGGTACCATGAGTGCCTGGGTGATTTATTCGATGATGGGGATTTATCCAATTACTCCGGCAGAACCAGTATATACATTTGTGGTTCCTACATTCAATAAAATTATATTACACCTTAATCAGGACTATTATGAGAATCCAGAACTGATTATCGTAAAGGATTCAATTTCTAAAGGAAAACTTAAGATTGAAGTAGATGGTGCAAAGTTCACAAAACCATTATTTGATTTAAGTAAAATTAACTTTCCTAAAAAAATAAAGTTTCTTTAATACATAGCTTATTTTCTTAACTAATCATTTTTATTTAAGGGAGTTTCATGTTTTATTAGTGTACGAAAACGGTTTCTTGTTGTGGTTGTTTAGCTATCGAGGAGTGTTGTCCGTCGATTTTTTTTTATTTTCTTTAACATTATATAGACTTTTAAGATAAGTTTAATAGTTACAACAATCTATTAACATTAATTAACTCAATAAATATGGAATATGGTAAAAAAAATTACTCTATTATTTCTGTTAATGGTAGGTGCACTTTGCGCTTATTCGCAACAACAGGTTCTTGAAGGTACTGTAACCGAAGCAGAAACAGGAATGCCGTTACCGGGCGTTACGGTTTTGGAAAAAGGTACTACAAATGGTACTTCAACTGATTTTGAGGGCGAGTTTGCTATACGTGTTACTGGGGATGCTATCCTGGTATTCTCGATGATTGGCTATGAGTCGCAAGAAGTTCCTGCCTCAGGTAATTTAAACATTCAGTTAAGCGTAAGCAGTGAAGCCTTACAGGAAGTTATGGTAACAGCACTTGGTATCAAAAGAGAAACCAAACAGCTAGGGTATGCTATGAGTGAAGTGGCTGGGGAGGAATTGGTACAAACCAATACAATCAATCCCGTTAGGGGGCTTCAGGGGAAAGTTGCCGGTGTGAGCATAGGTACCTCTGATGGGGGCTTATTTGGTAATTCCAAGATTCAAATTAGAGGTGTTTCCTCATTAAGCTCCAGTAATAACCAACCAATTTTTGTAATTGACGGTGTTATTCTGGACAACAATACCTCTAATGAAAGTGCAGATTGGTCTGCCAGCTCGAACGATTACGGTAATATTCTAAAAAACCTTAATCCAGACGACTATAAAAGTATCTCGGTGCTAAAAGGGGCTGCTGCAACCGCACTATATGGTTCAAGAGGGATTAATGGAGTGATTCTTATTGAAACAAAGAGTGGAGAAGGAACAAAAGGTTTAGGTGTAAGCGTTAGGCAGAGTGTAGGTGTAGATTATGTATTTAAACAACCAGGTCTTCAAAACGAATTTGGTCCTGGTACTCTTCCGGGATATGTAAGCTACGGCGAGCAAAAAGAAGATGGTAGTTATTATCGGTTTTCTCCTCAGTTTTATTATAATAGCGAGGGGAATCCTACCTTGATCAACCATCCTGGAGGCGGTTTAAGTTTTGGTCCAAGATTTGACGGACGACCTATCGAAGATTATGACGGTACAATGATACCCTATCGCGCTCAAAACGATAACATGAAGGATGCCTATGAAACAGGATGGAACCATAATACATACGTCGCATTGCAGGGAGGTAACGAAAAAGGTAATTTTTATTTATCTGATTCATATTCCGAGAGAACCGGTATTCTTCCAAATAATAGTTTCGATAGAAATACCTTATCTTTTCGCGCAGCTTATAATCTGGCTCCGTGGTTAAGAGCAAACGGATCTGTTTCCTTTACACAATCCAAAGCGAAAAATGCCAGGAACGATTTTTCTCAGTCTTATTTTGAAGGCACTTTTGAAAGAATTTATAATACTGAAAAATATCAGGAGCGTAAGTACTGGCAGGCTCCACATGGAGGATTGCCAAGTACAAATTATGGCGATGAATTTGCTTTTGCACCTGGTAGTGGATTATGGTTTGGTTTTTTTACCGGTGATGACGTGCAGAAAGAAACAGTAGTACGCCCTATAGTGAGCCTTTCGGCAGATATTACTGATTGGATGACCCTCTCTGTAGAAGGGAATATGAACTATTATGGTACTCGTTATGAAAGCAAGAGTCTTGGGTCTGGATATGCAAATGAAGGTGGTGGGTATACATTAAATCATTCCCGCGACCTAACGCGTAATGGTAAAATAACATTGAATATGGATCGGAATATTACAGAGGATATTGGTGTGAATGTACTATTAGGTGGAGAATTATGGGATCAGGAACGTTCCTATAGTAATGTGAGAACTGATGGAGGATTAATTGTACCTGGAAGATACTTTATTCAAAATTCCAGAAGAAATCCAATAGGAACAGCGGCAGTTTCCGCTACAAAGCAAATTAATTCACTTTATTTCTTATCCAGTTTTGATTATAAGGATCAGTTATTTTTGGACATTACAGGTAGAAATGACTGGTCATCAGCACTCGTTTATTCAGATGGAACCGGTAATTATTCTTATTTTTATCCTTCTGTTTCCTCATCCTGGATTTTTGATCAGACATTTGACTTACCTAATTGGGTGACTTTCGGTAAGTTAAGGGCGTCCTGGGCACAGGTGGGTAGTGATACCGATCCGTTCTCTATTAACCGAGGTTACAGTATAGATTCTTATGAAATGCCTGGTGGTGGTTTTGTAAATACTAATACTGTAAATACAACTTCAGTAGACCGTAGTATTGAACCAGAACGTAAAAATTCTTTCGAGGTTGGTGCCGATATAAGATTTTTTAATAATAGAATAGGTCTGGATGTTGCTTATTATGATGAAACCATCAACAATCAGATTGGTTCTATTCCTATTCCAAGAGAAAGTGGATATGGTAATTTATTAACCAATATAGGTAGCTTAAGCAATTATGGTTTAGAAGTAACCTTGAATGTAGTGCCGGTTAAAACAAATAATTTCAAATGGTTATCAACTTTTAACTATTGGAGAAATACAACAAAAGTAAGAGACCTACATGAAGACTATGGTGAATTTAAAGTCCTTGGCGGAGATATAGCTTACGGTAATTTTAGAATAGGATCAGTAGCTTTTGAAGGAGGAGAATATGGTGTGTTAATGTCTGATAGTAAAGCGAAAACCTGGCAATCTACCAATGAAAATGGAGATCCAATAGATGATCCAAGAAACGGAATGCCGCTTTTAAATTATAGCGATTCCAGACGTGGAGCTTTGTTTATAAGAAGTGGTGAGCCAGAAAGAGTCGGTAAAATTCAACCAGATTTTGAAGGATCATGGAGTAATGAGTTTACTTACAAAGGATTATCACTTTCGTTTTTATTAGATGCGAGAATAGGGGGGCATATGGGATCTTACTCAAGTCGTTATGGGACAGCCTATGGATATCTAGATGCTTCTTTAAGAGGTAGAGATACTGATTTTGGTGGAGTTTCATGGACATCACAGTATGCAGATACACAGGGACAACAATATACTGATGGTGTTATTCCAGAAGGTGTTTTTCAACCAGGTCAAATGGTTACTGCTCCTAACGGAAACTCGGTAAATGTAGGCGGAATGACCTTTCAGGAAGCATATGATCAAGGATTAGTAGAACCAACACATGCCGGTTTTTATCATTACTTTCGTAATTCTTGGGGCAATGGTGTAGTGAACAGTGACTGGTTTAAAGAGTTAAAATATGTGGCCTTCAGAAATATAAGTATAGGATATAATTTACCTAAAAGTTTAAGTGAGCGATTAAATGCCAAGAATTTATATGTTGGTTTAAATGGTCGAAATTTGGGATACTTGTATAATTCTATGCCCAATGACATTAATCCTGAAAGTTTCAGGGGTACAACAAGTTCAGACTCTTTTAGAGAAAGAGCTTTTGCCCCTTATCAGGCAAGCTATACTTTAACAGTTTCTATAGACTTTTAATAATATTAAGATGAAAAATAAATTTAAAATATCTATTTTTTTCTTATTTGCAATTTTAGCAAGTAGTTGTGATAGGGAAGACTTTGCAGATCTAAATAGTGATCCTTCTATTAGCCAGGATGCTGAGTTAAGATTTTCGATTACCAAAGGAATCGAACAAATGTATGGGAATGACTATACTTCATGGTTTTATGATGCATTTGATTATGCTTACCCATGGTCTCAGGTAATTACTGGCTCCTCGGGTGGGGGAAATACTGAAGGACTTGTAGAAATGGGAAGTGCCGGAGGGTTTCAGCATATTTATAACTTTATTATTCCCAACATGAGAGACGTTCGTGCAAGGATAGATGCGATGCCGCAGGAAGAACAGGAAGAAATGCAGGCTATGCGCGCAATGACCTATCCCATACAAATTCTTCCGGTAATGCAATATTCAGACTTTTACGGTTCAGTAATTTATTCTGAGGCGGGTCTTGCACCCTATACCAGTCCACCATTAATAACGCCTGCTTTTGACACTCAAGAGCAACTTTTCGATATATGGCTAGAAGAACTGGATATGGCAATACAAGGATTACTTGCAGCTAATCAATTCGATATAGGAAATCAGGATATTATATACGGAGGGGATTATCATAAATGGGCAAAATTCTGTAACCTGTTAAAGCTTAAAATTGCTGCCAGACTCGTAAATGCAAATCGTACGAAGGCTATTTCAATAGTAGAAGAGGTCGTAAATTCCCCAGCGGGTTATATGGCCTCCTTAGATGATGATTTCATTTATAGACGGGGGATAAATTATTTTGGAACGGGAGAAACCACGCAACCCGGAATTGGAGGTATAAACCTTATTGATTTTATGGTAGATAACCGTGATCCTAGGCTTCGGGTGGTTTTTGAAAAAAATTCTTTTAACGGTGAAGTAGTACAGGCCTTTATAGATGCTGGTCAACAACTTCCGCCTTATGTAGAGCAGTACGTAGAATTTGATAATTCTGGAGACTTTTCCGGATGGTCTGGTCCCGGCGAGCCCTGGGTAAGATATTTTGGAGTACCCCTGGCTCCAGAAGCTACAATTAATAGTGCTAATCAATATTATTTTAATCAGGGTGTAACCAATAGGATTAGCCTTGATGGTGTAGAAAGAGCGTATTCCTCTACTTCAAGTTTTAATGAGAGGGTAGTAAGAACAGGGTATCCTTTTACCTATCCCACAAGACCTGGAGGTCGAGTATTAGAAATTAGAAATAATTATCCTCCTCTTGAAGTTATTTTAGGCTCATCTGCTGAGACTTATTTTTATCTTGCGGAATTTAAATTATTGGGAGCGAATATTACCGGATCAGCGCAGGATTATTTGAATTCGGGGGTCGAATTATCCGTACGAAGATTAGATCAGTTAGCTAATAATAATGGATTTCCTTATTATGAGAGTGATCCTGTATACACAGATGCTGATATGGCGCAAGAGGCCGCAAGTATGCTGAAACCGGGTGAGATCGATAATTTACTAATGAAACCTGCTTATGATCTTTCTACAAATGCTTTGGAAAAGGTTTATATTCAGCAATACATCAACTTTTTAGGTACTCCTGGGGATGTTTGGACTACCGTACGCCGTTCTGGAATTCCAAAGCGTAATAGTGACTATTTACCATGGGATCAATTGTTGGCAAGTGGTAGCGAACTCATTATTCCACGAAGGTTTATGATTAACGCTCCTAGCGCAGATAATCAAAACTATCAAAATTTAAGAAGCGCTTATGAAGAACAAGGGTTTACTACGGGAACCAATGATCCTTCTATCCTTAATCAGGAGCGAATCTGGTGGGATGAAAATAATCCAGATTATGGACAAGGGCCAATAAATTAATTCAGTATCATTATAGAAAAAGGGGAGTTCACTCCCCTTTTTTGTCTAAAAAATTTTAAGCTTGATGATAAAAAAAATTATCAGCATATTTCTATTACTAAGTTCTTTTACTTTCTTTTCTCAACAAAAACAAGGCAATATTGTAGAGTATTTTGGAAAAGAGAAAGTGAATGATGTTAGTGAAGGAGATGTGGTTTACATTTTTGAAGAGGGCCTAATTTTGCCGTTTTCTGGTGTTCCATTCAATAGTGCCTCTGTTAAAAATGATGCGGTCTTTATGGATGCTCTTACTAACGGTATGGACATTTTTGAAGGAAAACAGGTAATTAACCATTTTAATGGAGAACAGATTAAATGGGAATTTGTAAAGGTTGATGGGAGTAGTGAATTTCATGATAGTAGACTACAGCGCAATGGCTATCTTTACTTAGAGTATAATTCTAGTTCAGAAAAAATATTGCTTTTCGAGGCTTCTGGGCATACCAATGCCATTATAAACGGATTGCCTCATGAGGGAGAGCATTATGATTTTGGATGGAGCCTTATACCGATTAAGCTTAAAAAAGGTGAAAATAAGTTTTTGCTTTCCGGGGGACGTTTTCCACGTATACGAGCACGACTTTTAGAAAGTTTTAAACCGGTAGAGTTTACCATGAGGGATCTTACTTTGCCAGATATGCTAAAAGAAGGAAGTACGCCATTATGGGGAGCAATCCGGATAATAAATGCTAAAGATGGCTGGTTGAAAGGAGCCAAAATTAGGGTAGAAATTAACGATGCCTCAAAAGAAACTTTTCTTGGAAATATTGCTCCATTAAATGTAAGGAAAGTACCCTTCCAGATTCCGGTACCTTCCAATCTTGGAGATGCTGATATGGTACAGGCGAAACTTTATCTGCAGGATCATCAAAACAATATCATCGATACTGTTACTATAGAGCTGGCGGTAAAATCAAAATACAATCATCATAAAAACACCTTTTTAAGCGATATTGATAACAGCGTTCAATACTATAGCGTGGCGCCATCTTTAACGAAAGATAAAGAAAATCAAGCCATGTTCTTGTCTGTTCATGGAGCATCTGTAGAAGCTGTAAATCAAGCCAATGCTTATAAGCAAAAAGATTGGGGGCATGTTGTTGCGCCTACCAATCGAAGACCCTTTGGTTTTGCCTGGGAAGACTGGGGCAGGCTGGATGCACTGGAAGTTTTAAATCGAGCGGAGGAATTGCTTCATACCGATCCTAAACATACCTACCTTACCGGGCACTCTATGGGCGGGCATGGTACTTGGTATCTGGGAGCTACCTATCCCGACCGTTTTGCGGCCATTGCACCTGCCGCTGGTTATCCTGATCTTTTAGGCTACCGGCAGAGTTTTATCAATCGCATGGCTAGTGAGGATTTTCAGAAAAGGTTTGGAATGAGCGAAGAGGAATTTAAAATAAAAATTTCTGGAAATATTAGTGATGCAACCGAAAAAGATGTGGATTCCATGATCCGTAGGGCGGGAAATCCTAGCCGTACCTTAAAATTGATGAGAAATTACCTGCATTATGGAGTTTATATTCTTCATGGCGATTCTGATAATGTAGTGCCTACTTTTTTAGCACGCGATATGCGGGAGAGGTTAGGGAAGTATCATAATGACTTTGCCTATTATGAATACCCTGGAGGGGAACATTGGTTTGGTGATGAGAGTGTAGACTGGCCTCCTATCTTTTATTTCTTTAATAGAAGGGAAATAAAAAATGACAGTGAAATTGATAAAATAAATTTTTCGACTGGCTCCCCAGGCGTTTCGGCAGGTTCACACTTCATCAAAATAGTTCAACAAGAAGAACCATTCGAGATCAGTAATTTCGATTTCGAACGTACAGAAAATGGTTTCAATTTAAATACTTTGAATATTTCGGTTTTATCGATAAATGTTACAGCTATGGAGCCTTCAGCCTTTAGCGTGATAAATATAGACGGTCAGGAGCTTGATATTCCGATTACAGGTATGCTATATTTGAAAAAATCATCGGAAAAATGGGAGATTTCGGAAAAACCGTCAGCATCAGAAAAAAGTCCTTTACGTAATGGCGGATTTAAGGATGCGTTTAGACATAACATGGTATTCGTTTATGCTAGCCGGGGAAATAAACAAGAAAACGACTGGTATTATAACCGAGCAAAATTTGATGCTGAAAAATTTTGGTATCGTGCCAATGGAAGCATTCAAATTGTAAAGGATACAGATTTTAGAATTTCAGATTTTAAAGATCGAAACGTGATCATTTACGGTAATAAATCTAATAATGCAGCATGGAAAATGCTGCTTAAGAACTCACCTATACAGGTTAGCAATAATGAAATACAAATTAGAGATAAAGTCTTAAGAGGGAACCAATACGGAGCTTATTTTATCTATCCGAAACCAAATAGTGATTTTAACAGTATAGGAGTCGTTACCGCAACTGGTATTAAGGGAATGCATGCAGCTTATGCTAATGATTATCTGGAAAACGGAACCTTTTATCCTGATGTTATCATATTTGATGAAAAAATGCCAAAGCAAGGTTTGTCTGGAGTGAAATTTACCGGGTTTTTTGGTAATGACTGGTCTATAGAAAATGGAAAATTTATCTGGAATCAATAAATAATGGATTGGGTTAAATAGCTTCAATATTATTTCGTTTTGTGGATTTAACCAGAATGTTTCGGCATTCTGGTTTTCTGTTTTTATAGTTTTCAATATTAAAAGTGAAACTTAAAAAGTTAACATTTTGTATTTGAAGAGCCTCAAACGTTTTCATTAAAATTTAGGCAGGATTTAAAATTTTGATAAATCGATTTAGTATTGAATAATATATAAGTTAAAATTAAAAAAATTGAATTAGTATTTAAACTTTAATTAAAATTATAAGTAAATTGTACTTAATGATTAAATTTATTATGAAGTTGTTTGTCTATTCAAAGCAGTTGTCCGTCGATTTTATTTTAAGAAACTTAACTTATTTATAACATTTAAGATAAAATTGGTAGTTATGAACTATTGATTTCTGTACTAACTAAAATTAAACACAAGTATGATTAAAAAAATTATTTTTTCGTTTTTGCTTGTTTTGGGACTAACTCAAATGGTTATTGCTCAATCGCAAACAGTGAAAGGAACCATTACAGAAGCAGAAACAAAAATGCCTCTGCCAGGGGTTACTGTTATGGAAAAAGGTACTTCTAATGGAACATCAACCGATTTTGATGGAAATTTTTCTTTAGAGGTAGGTGAAGATGCAACATTGGTTTTCTCAATGATTGGTTATGTTACTCAGGAAATTCCTGTCACAAGTGATGATGTTAATGTGGAAATGGCTACAGATACTGAAGCTCTCGACGAAGTTGTGGTAACAGCTTTAGGGATCAAAAGAGAATCGAAAGCATTAAGTTATGCTTCTCAAACTTTAGGATCTGAAGAGGTTACAAAAGGCAAAAATGTAAACTTTGCTCAGGGGCTTAATGGTAAAGTTGCTGGTGTACAGATTAGACAGGGAACAGCAGGAGCTGGTAGTTCCACTAAAATTCAATTAAGAGGTGCGAAAAATATTACTTCTTCAAATCAGCCTTTATTTGTAATTGACGGTATTCCTATGGCGAACTATCAAACATCAGATGCTAATGGTTTTTATGGAGGTAGAGATAGTGGGGATGGTTTATCTAATATTAATCCAGAGGATATTGCTAGTGTGACAGTGCTCAGAGGGGCTAACGCTGCTGCACTTTATGGTAGCCAGGGTGCAAATGGTGTAATTCTTATTACTACAAAACAAGGCGAAGAAGGCAAAACAAGAATAAATATTAGTTCCACAACTCAGGTGGAAAGAGTTTACGATTATCCTGATCTTCAATTTAGATACGGAGCAACAGGTGAGCCAGGAGCAGATTCAAGCTGGGGAGAGCCAGGTAATTATAAAAATTATGTAGACGACTTTTTTGATACAGGTATTACTTTGCAAAATGCTATTTCCTTAAGTGGAGGTAACGATAAAACAACTACTTATTTTTCTTATGCTAATACTCATTCTAATGGAACTATGCCAACCAATGAGTTTAATAAAAATAACTTAACTTTTAAACAAACATCTAAGTTTTTTGATGATAAGGTCAAGGTATCTTCTAATGTTTTGTTAACAGATCAAAGAGTAGATAACAAAATGTTGAATGGATATTATTTCAATCCATTATTAGGTTTATATACTTTCCCAAGAGGATTAGACTTTGATGAATATGCGACTAACTATCAGGTTTTAGATCCACAAAGAAATATTATGACGCAAAACTGGCCAATCTTAGGTAATAGTGAAGCGAACATGAACCCTTACTGGATTTTAAATAATACTCCAAATACAGAAAGAACAAAGCGTTTTATAGGAAATGCATCTATAGAATATAAAATTTCTGATGCACTTACTCTAACAGGTCGTGGAAGTTATGATTTTACTCGTCAAATATATGAGCAAAAAGTTATGGCGGGAAGTAGTCCTGTAGTATCAAGTGACAATGGTCGTTACGTTTATGAGAATGTTGAGAGCTGGCAAGCGTATACCGATATGATCTTAACCTACGATCAGCAATTTGGTGAAAATTGGGATTTCCATGGATTGGTGGGAGCAGCTTACCAAAAAAGAATTATTGGAGATGGAATATCTGTAGATAGTAATACTTTTGGATTATATGCTCCAAACGAATTTACTATTCAAAACATTACACAACTACAGGCTTTCACTAATGCGCAGTCGCTCAACTCAAGATTAGTTAAACAATCAGTTTTTGCTAATGCCTCTATAGGTTTTAAGGATATGGTATTCTTAGATGTTTCTGCTAGAAATGATTGGGCATCAACATTATCTTTCACAGATAATTCTTCATATTTATATCCTTCAGCAGGTATTACATTCCTACCTAGTGCTGCATTCGAGTTACCTGAATTTATATCTTATACCAAAGTGAGAGCCTCTTTTGCTCAGGTAGCCAACGAGGTTCCTGCATTCAGAACCAATCCTATTAATTCACCTGCATTTAATCAAATCAGCTTTAATAATACACAACCATTTACCGAATTAAAACCAGAAATTCAGGATAACTGGGAATTTGGTGCCGATTTTAGGTTTTTTAATAGTAGGGTTAATTTGAGTGCGACATATTATCAAATCGATAGTAGAGATCAATTTTTACCACTACAGGCGATTCTTGGAACGGTTTGGCAAACATATTATGTTAATGCAGGTCATGTAAGAAATTACGGTGTAGAACTAACATTAGGAGCTGATATTTTTAAGAATGATGATTTTACTTGGAATTCCACTTTTAACTTCACACATAATGACAATGAGATACTTGAATTAACAGATGAGCTTAACGGACAGAGAAATAGTATTGTTGGTGGCGGAGGAGAAGGATATGATACTTATATCGTAAAAGGAGGATCTTTAGGAGATATTTATGTAAATGCATATACCAGAGACGAAAATGGAAATATCGTAGTTTCTGATGATGGAATTCCCGTCAATGCAAATACTACAGAAGGCATGAAATTGGTAGGCAATGCTAACCCAGATTTTATGTTGGGATGGAATAACTCTATGAATTTTAATAACTTTAGTTTAAGCTTTTTGATTGATTCTAGATTTGGCGGAAAATTTGTGTCGCAAACTGAAGCTTATCTTGATGCCTTAGGTGTTACAGAAGCAACTGCAAACGCTAGAGATGCAGGAGGTGTTCAGGTTGATGGTGTTTTAAATGACGGCACACCATATAGTGGCGTTGTTGATGCAAGAGATTATTATACTGGTGTAGGAGGTAGAAACGGAATTAAAGAGCGATATGTTTATGATGCTACCAATATTAGGTTAAGACAATTTACTCTAGGGTACAACTTTAGTTTTGATGAAGATAGTTTTATGAAAAACCTGAATGTTTCTTTAGTAGGAAATAATCTATTCTTCTTCTACAATGATGCGCCAACCGATCCTGATTTTGCAATTAGTACAGGAAATGGAACTCAAGCGGTGACAAATTTTGGTCCTCCGATTACCAGAAACTTTGGTTTAAACCTATCAGCTAACTTCTAATTTAAGATGATGATGAAAAGAATATTTAACACAATATTAGCAGCTACGGCACTTTTTGCTGTAACAAACTGTACCGATGATTTTGAGGAAATTAATACCGATCCTTACGGTATCACAGACGAGTCTGCAGAACAAGACGGTAATAACATTGGAGGTTTTGTAAGAGCTATGCAGGCATATGTTAGGACCATTGATGGAGGCTTACAGGTAGAAGAAAATCTTACAGGGGATGCCTTCTCACAATTTTTGGTACCTCCAACTCCATTTGTTTCTAACAGAAATAATGTGACCTATGCCTTTTCATGGTACGATAGACAGATGAACCTTAAGTACAACAATATTATGTCTTACATGGGAAGATTTGAGACAAATAACGTACAGGAAAATTATCCGCATTTTTTCGCTTGGGGACTTATCCATAAGGTTTTTGCAATGCATAAAGTTACCGATAACTATGGGCCAATTATGTACAGCCAATATAATACTTCTCCTAGTTTTGTGCCTTATGATAGTCAGGAGCAGGTTTATACACAGTTTTTTGCAGAGTTAGATCAGGCAGTAGCTACTTTAGAAGCTTATGTTGATAATACAGAGTTTATTCAGTTCGATACATCAACGCTAAATGGAGATGTATCGCAATGGATTAGAGCTGCAAATTCTTTAAGATTGCGTTTAGCCATGAGAATAGTAAAAGCTAATCCTACTCTTGCTCAACAGGAGGCAGAAAAAGCCATCTCTAATCAATACGGAGTAATGGAAAGTAATGAAGATAATCTAATGATGTCTTTACAAGGAAATATGCATCCACTTTGGATGTTTAGTAATAGCTGGCAGGATACAAGAATGTCTGCTACTATGGAGTCTGTTTTAGGAGGTTATGATGATCCACGTTTACCAATTTATTTTCAGCCAGCAACAGATGAAGATGTAGCTGGAGAATTTAAAGGAATTAGACAGGGTATCGCGATCTCATCTAAAAATACCTACGTAAATTTCTCAGCAATAGGAACTATGTTCGGTTCTGCTGAAAATGTAAAGATCATGACCGCTTCAGAAGTTGCTTTCTTAAGAGCCGAAGGTGCTTTAAGAGGTTGGAACATGGGAGGTTCGGCAGAGGATTTTTATGCTCAGGGTGTACAACTTAGTTTTGATGAGTTTGATGCTGCCGGAGCTAGCGATTATTTAGCAGATGCTACAAGTACTTTTGGGAATTATACAGATCCTAAAAATCCTGAAAATGATTTCTCGGCCTCTAGTGATATTACTATTGCTTGGGAGGAAGCTGCTTCAAACGAGCGTAAATTAGAGAGAATTATCACTCAAAAATGGATTTCTTTGTTCCCTAATGGTCAGGAAGCCTGGTCTGAATTTAGAAGAACGGGATACCCGAAATTGATTCCAGTGGTAGTGAATTACAGTGGAGGGTTAATTAGTACAGAGGAATTTGTAAGAAGAACACCATTTCCTACAGTAGAGTATAATACACATAATGAAGGTGTACAAACCGGTGTTGAACTTCTTGGTGGTCCAGATAATGGAGGTACCAGAGTTTGGTGGGATACTGGTGCTGCTAACTTTTAAAATAAAACAAGCTTTTGGATTGTTTCTGTTTAGTTAGGTGAAAACTGGTTGGTGAATAGCCAACCAGTTTTCCTTTTAAAATTTAAAATTGATGAAAAAGTTTTGCCTTGGTTTTTTACTGATTTCAAATTTCCTGAGTGCTCAGGATCTTAAAGATGCGCCTTACAAAAACAGTGAACTTAGCATAAAGGAGAGAGTAGAAAACTTGATTTCTTTAATGACGCTTGAAGAAAAAATTGGTCAGCTAACCACGCCACTTGGTTGGAAAATGTATAATAAAGAAGCAGGAAGTAAGGCGAGCTTAAGTGAACTTTATAAAGAAGAAATCAAAAACAGGCATATTGGTGGTTTATGGGGATTGTTAAGAGCCGATCCCTGGACACAAAAAACTTTAGAAACCGGTTTACATCCAAAAGAAGCAGCAAAGATTACCAATGCAATACAAAAATACGCTATTGAAAATAGTCGTTTAGGAATTCCATTATTATTAGAAGAAGAGGCGATGCATGGGCATATGGCAGTAGGGACTACGGTATTTCCAACTGCGATAGGTCAGGCGAGTACCTGGAATCCCGATTTGATCAAAAAAATGGCTCACGTTATAGCCAGGGAAATTAGGGCACAGGGAAGTAATACGGCTTATGGGCCAATTATCGATATTGCCAGAGAACCCAGATGGTCGCGAGTAGAAGAAACTTTTGGAGAAGATCCTTACCTGATTGCTGAAATGGGAAAGTCTATGGTAACAGGATTCCAGGGGAGCCACGAGAGTCATTTAAAGTCTAATGAGCATGTTGCTGCTACTTTAAAACATTTTGCGGCTTATGGAGTTTCAGAAGGCGGACATAATGGGGCTGCAGTACACATAGGGCAACGTGATCTATTTCAAAATTATATGTATCCGGTAAAAGAAGCCGTGGATAATGGAGTGATGTCGGTAATGACAGCTTATAGCTCGATTGATGGTGTTCCCAGTACGGCTCATAAAAATTTATTGACAAATATTCTTAAGGAAAAATGGGGTTTTAAAGGTTTTGTGATTTCAGATTTGGCAAGTATTGAAGGTCTTTTAGGAGATCATCATATTGTAGATACTGAAGAAGATGCCGCAGCTATGGCGATGAATGCCGGTGTAGATGTGGATTTGGGAGGAAATGGTTTTGATGATGCCTTGATTGATGCCGTGAATGCCGGAAAAGTTGCTGAAGAACGAATCGATGAAGCCGTAAGACGAATTCTTACTGTGAAATTCAAATTAGGGCTTTTTGAAAATCCTTATGCCAATGAAAAACAGGCTGAAAAAATTGTTAGAAATTCAGAACATATAGAGCTGGCTAGAGAAGTTGCTCGCCAATCAATTACAATGCTTAAGAATGAAGACAATATACTTCCATTAAATAAAGAATTACATAACATTGCGGTAATTGGTTCTAATGCAGATATGCAATATAATCAGTTAGGAGATTACACCGCTCCGCAGTCCGAAGAAAATATAATCACCGTGCTAGAAGGTATTCAGCATAAAATGCCGAATGCCAATATCGAATACGTAAAAGGAACTGCCGTTCGCGACACTACCCAAACTAATATTCCGGCTGCAGTAGAAGCTGCAAAAAATGCAGAGGTGGCTATTGTGGTTTTAGGAGGTTCGAGCGCAAGAGATTTTAAAACCGAATATTTAGAAACAGGAGCGGCTACCATTTCCTCCAAAGAAGATCAGGTGTTAAGTGATATGGAAAGCGGCGAAGGATATGATCGTTCTACCCTTAACTTAATGGGGAAACAGTTAGAGTTGCTTCAGGCAGTTGTAGCAACTGGTACGCCAACCGTTTTAGTTTTGATAAAAGGTCGCCCATTATTACTTAACTGGCCAGCAGAAAATGTTCCTGTAATTTTGGACGCCTGGTATCCAGGTCAGGAAGGAGGTAGTGCTATTGCCGATGTAATTTTCGGTGATTTTAACCCGGCAGGCAGATTACCCGTTTCAGTACCAAAGTCTTTAGGACAAATTCCGGTGTATTATAATTACTGGTTTCCAAATAGAAGAGATTATGTAGAGACCGATGCTAAACCATTATATCCATTTGGGTATGGTTTAAGCTATTCAGAATTTAAGTATTCAGATTTAAAAGTGGCAACTTCCGGGAAAGGGAGAAATACTAAAATAGAAATCAGTTTAAAAGTATCTAATACAAGTAAAGTCGATGGTGATGAAGTCATTCAGCTTTACATTCGTGATATGGTGAGTACTGTACTTAGCCCGGTAAAACAGCTACGTGCATTTGAACGTGTTTCCATAAAAGCCGGAGAAACAAAAACTGTTCAATTCGAATTACTTCCGAAGGAATTATCACTATTTGATACTGAAATGAAGCAAAAAGTGGAGGCAGGAGAATTTAAGTTGATGATCGGTGCTTCGTCTGAAGATATTCGACTGGAAACTACTTTTAAAATTCCGGAAACAATTATACTTTCTAAATAAAAAATAAACTCACGAATGTCGAAATTCAATACCTTAAAATCATTTTTAGTACTGGTAGTTCTTGTTAGTGTACAGACGCTGCAAGGGCAAAAACAGGAAGAAGACGAGCACGGTGTACATGGTCGCTCTGAAGAATATGTTGCTCCCTCAGATCCGAAGGTTCTGGGGAAATTGGATAAATGGGGCGATCAAAAATTCGGAATGCTAATCCACTGGGGCGTTTACGCTGTGCCAGGAATTATGGAGAGCTGGAACTTATGCTCTGAAGATTGGATAGAGCGTGATAGCACCATTGCCTATAATGATTATAAGAAATGGTACTGGAATTTAGATAAAATCTTTAATCCGGTAAATTTTGATCCTGATAGTTGGGCTGATGCTGCAGAAGCAGCCGGAATGAAGTATGTAGTTTTTACGACCAAGCATCACGATGGATTTAATATGTTTGATACCCAGCAAACTGATTATAAGATCACTAATGGTCCTTTCCAAAATCATCCAAAGGCAAATGTGGCAAAATATGTTTTTGAAGCCTTTAGAAAAAAAGATTTTATGATTGGAGCTTACTATTCTAAACCCGATTGGCATTCGCAATATTTCTGGTGGGATAAATACGCTACTCCTAATAGAAACGCAAATTATGATATCGAGAAATACGATTGGCGTTGGAACAAGTTTAAAGAATTTACTTATAACCAGATAGAAGAGTTAATGACGGATTATGGTAGTGTAGATATTCTTTGGTTGGATGGCGGTTGGGTGCGACCAAAAGAAACCGTAAACGATGAAGTTAGAGCCTGGGGAGCACCAATTCCGGATTTTAGTCAGGAGATCGATATGCCTAAAATAGCCGCAATGGCAAGAGAGAAGCAACCAGGGATTATTTTTGCAGACCGTACAGTTCATGGACCTTATGAGAATTACCAAACACCAGAGCGTAAGATTCCTGAAACCAAATTAGATAATCCATGGGAAAGTTGTTTGCCATTAGGTAACAACTGGGGCTATGTGCCTAACGATCCTTTTAAATCATCTACCAAAGTTATCCAAAATCTTGTAGAAGTGGTAGCTAAGGGCGGAAATATGCTTCTGGGGGTAGGCCCCCAACCAGACGGTACTTTACCACTGGAAGTAGTAGCAAAATTAGAAGAAATAGGTGTGTGGCTGAATAAAAATGGAGAAGCAATCTATGATACGCATGCCATTGATGATTACCAGGACGGGAACATTTATTTTACTCAAAATGCTAAGAAAACTTTTGCTATAGCAATGTTTGAAGATGGAGAATCTCTACCAAAAACTATAAGTTTTAGTAAAAATTTACCTTCAGAAAACGCTAAAATCAAGTTACTGGAAACCGGAAAGAAAGTTGATTTTAAACTTAAAGATGGGAAAGTAGAAATTAGCCTTCCGAAGGAAATTCGTTCAAGAAAAAATAGTTCAGGAATTGCATTTTCAATAGAAAATTAATAAAGATATGATTAAAAATCTAAATAAAACTATTGCAACTATTGGTATGGCCAGTCTTTTATTTGCATGCCAGGAAAAACAGGAAGTAAAAGCACCACAGGCTATTGGTCCAACGCCAAGTAAAGAACAACTGGCTTGGCATGATATGGAAATGAATGCATTTATTCATTTTACAACCAATACGTTTACCGGTAAGGAATGGGGATATGGAGACGAATCTCCTGAAATTTTCAATCCAACAGACCTTGATGTAGATCAATGGATGGAGACATTGCAAAAAGCAGGTTTTAAAGGAGTGATCTTAACGGCAAAGCATCATGATGGTTTCGCACTTTTCCCTTCAGATTATACCGAACATGATATCGCAAATTCACCGTATAAAGATGGTAAGGGAGATTTAGTAAAGGAGGTTGCAGAATCGGCTAGAGCGCATGGTCTAAAATTCGGTATTTATCTTTCACCATGGGATCGTAATCGTGAGGATTATGGTGAGACATCCTATGTGGAATATTACCGCAATCAATTAAAAGAAGTGTTTACAAACTACGGTGATATCTTCGAGATGTGGTTTGACGGCGCCAATGGTGGTGATGGATATTATGGCGGCGCTAATGAGGAACGTAGGATCGATAAACAAAATTATTACGACTGGCCAACCACTTTGGCAATGGTGGAAGAAATGCAGCCTGCAGTATTATTTTTTAGTGATGCCGGTCCAGATTTGCGTTGGGTAGGTAACGAAGATGGGGTAGGAGGAACAACAAACTGGAATACCATAACTCCAGATACCCTTTATGCCGGGAAACCAGGGATTGGGGATATTTTGCAAACAGGCTCTGAAGATGGTACAGATTGGATTCCAGCTGAGGTGAATACTTCCATCCGCCCGGGTTGGTTTTATCATAAGGAAGAAGATTCTTTAGTTAAGTCGCCAAAAGAGTTATTTACGACGTATCTGCAATCCGTAGGAAGAGGTTCTACTTTGTTGCTTAATATTCCGCCAGATCAGAGAGGGCAGTTTCATGAAAATGATGTGGCTTCTTTGTTAGGGATGCGAAAAATTCTTGATAGTGTTTTTGCTGAAAATTTAACCAAAAATGCAAAAATTTCGGCAAGTAATTATAGAGGTAAGTCAGAAGCTTACGCTCCGTCCAATTTAATTGATGACAATGCCGATACCTATTGGGTGACCGATGAGGGAATAATCGACTCTTCCGTAGAGATTATGTTTGATTCTGCTAAAACGGTTAATTTTGTACTATTACAGGAAAATATAGCATTAGGACAACGCGTAGAAAAGTTTCATATTGCAGCAATGATCGATGGTGAATGGGAGCAAGTTGCTGAAGGCACTACGATTGGTTACAAAAGAATACTTGAAATTCCTTCCGTAGAAACGACAGCGATTAAAATTGAGTTTGAGGCAGCAAAAGCTACCCCTGTAATTAGTAATCTTGAAATTTATTAAGGTCGATGCGATTTTTAGCAAAACTCATTCTTCTTTTTTGCCTTGCCGTTAATACGACGCAGGCGCAAGATGAGGTTTTTAAAATTGAAGATGGTAATTTTAAGTATAAAGGAGAGCCCATACACATTTATGCAGGAGAAATGCATTATGCTAGAATTCCAAAGGCTTATTGGCGGCATCGCCTGCAAATGATAAAAGCTTTAGGTTTAAATGCTGTGAATACTTATGTTTTTTGGAATTACCATAATACAGCACCGGGAAAATGGGATTGGGCCTCAGGAAATAAAAATCTGCCGGAGTTTATAAAAATGGCTAAAGAAGAAGGCCTGTTCGTAATTCTTCGCCCCGGCCCTTATGCGTGTGCCGAATGGGAATTTGGAGGTTATCCGTGGTGGCTTCAAAAGAACCCGGATCTTAAAATTCGTCAAAATAACCCGGCTTTTTTGGATTCTTGTCGTACATACATTAACGAGTTTGCTACTCAGGTCAAACCGTTTCAGGCTAGTAATGGAGGAAATGTAATTATGGTACAGGCTGAAAATGAATTTGGGTCTTTTGTGGCACAACGAGAAGATATTTCTACTGAAGACCATAAAGCCTACAAACAAAAAATCTTTGACATGCTCAAAGATTCTGGTTTGGACGGTCCTTTTTTTACCTCAGATGGAACATGGTTGTTTAAGGGAGGAGCGATAGACGGGGTATTACCCACCGCAAACGGAGAGAATAATGTTGCCAACCTTAAAAAAGCGGTAAATGAATATCATAACGGAGAAGGTCCTTATATGGTTGCTGAGTTCTATCCTGGATGGCTGGATCACTGGGCAGAACCGTTTAATAAGATTAGTGCCGAAGCAATTGCCAAGCAAACGGAAGTATATCTTAAGAACGATGTAGATTTTAACTTTTATATGGTGCATGGCGGAACCAATTTTGGGTTTACCAGTGGCGCCAATTATAACGACGATCACGATATACAACCTGATATCACCAGTTATGATTATGATGCACCAATTTCTGAAGCCGGATGGGCAACGCCAAAATATAGGGCAATTAGAAAATTGATGACGAAATATGTGGCATATGATATTCCTGAAATTCCAAAACAAATTCCGGTGATATCCATTCCAGAAATTAAACTAAATAAAAAGCAAAGTGCACTCGATGTTATCAAAGCATCGAAACCTGTGATAGCTGATGCGCCGATGAGTTTTGAAGCACTCGATCAGGGCTATGGTTATGTATTATATCGTAAAAAGTTTACACAGCCTATTAATGGAAAATTACAAATTCCCGGGTTGCGCGATTATGCCACAGTTTATGTAAATGGTAAATATGTAGGAAAGCTAAATCGTATGTATAACCAATACGATATGGATGTGAAAATCCCTTTTAACGGGACTTTAGAGGTTCTGGTAGAGAATATGGGGCGTATTAATTATGGCGCAAAAATGACCGAAAACAAAAAAGGAATTATCAGTGCGGTAAGTATTAACGACTATGAAATCTCTGGTGGTTGGGAAATGTATAAGGCACCGTTCGATAGTGCGCCAGCGTTAAGCAATGAGCAGGAAATCAAAAATGGGTTACCGGTATTGTATTCAGGCAATTTTGATCTAGAAGAAATAGGAGATACATTTTTGGATATGCAAAAGTGGGGTAAAGGAATAGTTTTCGTAAATGGTCATCATCTTGGTCGTTATTGGAAAGTTGGTCCGCAGCAAACACTTTATTTGCCGGGATGCTGGTTAAAAGAGAAAGGAAATACGATTACAATTTTAGAGCAGCTAAATGAAGACCCAAAATCGACAATTTCAGGTTTAGAGAAACCGATTTTGGACAGCTTGTCTCAATAAGTCTTCATGTAAGTTCACTTAAAGTGAATAGTTTGTTTGACAGTGGAAGGAGGACCGCCATCCTCCTTCCTTTTTTTAAAAATGGAATTTAAGATATGCCTGCTTTTTTTTTAAAAAAAAGCTTAGATAAAAATTGAATTTTAAGTAAGTGTAAGTTTGTTTCAATTGTTAGGGAAGAGGAGTAGTTTACCTCTTCCCTTTTTTTACTCGATGATCGAGATGAAATACTGCGTTCCCGTCCTGCTATCGGGATGCCTCGAAATAAAAAATAATGTTATAATAATACCCCATTGTTCTGGGGAAGTTTACTTTTTCTGAATTATGAAAGCGAGATTTGTTGTTTTAGTCGTATTTTTTAGTCTAAAGATAAGTGCGCAGCAAAACGTGAAATTTAAAGTTTTGGATTCTGGTTTTATTTATACGAAAGCTAGTTTTCCTTCTGCTCATGCATCAACTATTGAAGAGTTGGAAAACGGTGATATAATCGCTGCCTGGTTTGGCGGAACGCACGAAAGACATCCCGATGTTAGCATTTATAGCAGTATAAAAACAGTATCCGGCTGGTCCTCTCCTAAAAAAGTAGCGACTGGCTATCAAAGCGATACACTAAGTTATCCTACCTGGAATCCCGTGTTGTTTAAAACAAATAATAAACTATTCTTATTCTATAAAATAGGCCCTTCTCCTTCAACCTGGTGGGGTGCTTATAAAATTTCAACAGATCACGGGAAAACCTGGAGTGAGAAAAAAATGCTTCCTGAAGATATTCTTGGACCTATAAAAAATAAGCCAATTCAGCTTAAAAATGGCCGAATTGTAAGTCCGTCTAGCGAAGAACTTCAGGATGGTGAAATTTGGAAGGCACATATGGAAATTTCAGATGATTACGGTAAAACCTGGAGAAAAGTTCCGGTCAACGAGAATTCAGCATATAAAGTTATTCAGCCTAGTATCGTTCAGCTTCAAAACGGAAATTTAAAAGCTTTTTTCAGAAGCGATCAGGATGCAGTTTTAGAAAGCACCAGTATAGATAATGGAGAAACCTGGAGTGATTTCAGTAAATCTGAATTGGCAAACCCCAATTCGGGTATCGATGCTGTAAGTCTTATAAACGGCGGATTCCTGATGGTTTATAATCCTATGGCAAGTGGTGATAATTGGTGGGAAGGTAGAAGTAAGCTTTATCTTGCCTATTCAAAAGACGGTGAACATTGGCAGGATATATTAAAATTAGAAAATCAAGAAAAAGGAGAATACAGCTACCCTGCCATAATTCAGACGGAAAATGGTGAAATTTATATCACCTATACCTATGACAGGGAAAAGATCAAGTATTTTAGATTGAAGCGTGCTAGTTAACTATTTAAAGATTTTCGGGATGGTATAAGGATCAAAGTCCCAGATGAATGGTAAAGCAAAATAAATGATCAGGCTGATTATTAAAATAGATAAGATATTTAACCAAAAGCCTGTTTTCATCATATCGGCAATTTTTAAGTAGCCAGATCCAAATACCACCGCATTAGGCGGTGTGGCAACAGGGAGCATAAAAGCGCAGCTGGCAGCTAAAGTAGCGGCAACCATTAAGAAATAAGGATGCAGGTGTAGTGCTAGCGCCATGGGTGCCAGAATGGGTAATAGCATGGCGGTTGTCGCGAGGTTAGAAGTCACTTCAGTCAAAAAGTTTACAGATGCTACTAAGATCAGGATGAGTAAAAATAACGGTAAATTTTCAAGATTTACCAGTTGCTCGCCAATCCAGTTTGCTAATCCCGTATCGCTAAAAGCTTTTGCTAGTGCCATCCCGCCGCCAAAAAGCAATATAATTCCCCATGGAATTTTTACTGCTTCTTCCCAAGTTAACAGCTGTTTTTGTTTCTCTTTGTTTTTTCCAGACGGAATTAAGAATAATAATATGCCTGCCGTCATGGCAATAATTGTATCATCTATATTCGGTAAAAATTTTTCGAGAAAAAATGAACGGGTAATCCAACACACTGCAGTAAATACAAAAACGACAAGAATACGTTTTTCCTGTGTGCTTATTTTACCTAATTCGGTAAGTAATCTTTTAATTTCGGTTTTTCCACCGGGAAATTCCTTTTGTTTAAACGTAAAGGCGATGCTGGTAATATATTTCCAGCAAAAAAATAAAAGCAGAAAGGAGATGGGCATTCCCAAAAGCGCCCATTTAACAAAGCTAATTTCAATTCCATATAATTCTTCTACGATCCCAGCGAAAACAAGGTTTGGAGGTGTGCCGATTAAGGTTCCAATTCCTCCAATAGAAGCACTGTAAGCGATAGCTAACATGAGTGCTTTCCCAAAGGTCTTATTTTCGTTTTCACTGGTTTGGGGATTGTCTTTTAGCTGAGAAATTATCGCGGTGCCAATTGGTAACATCATTACAGAGGTTGCGGTATTCGAGATCCACATCGATAAAAATGCGGTAGCCACCATAAATCCAAGAATGATAAACTTGATGTTAGTACCAATTAAATTGATGATGTTTAGGGCAATTCGGCGGTGTAAATTCCATTTTTCAATAGCTACAGCGATAAAAAAACCACCCATGTATAAAAATACATATTTATGGCCGTAAGAAGCAGTAGTGAGTCCAATATCCAAAGCTCCGCTTAAGGGAAAAAGCACTATAGGTAGTAATGCCGTTGCAGCAATAGGGATAATTTCAGTAACCCACCAAATGGCCATCCAAATCGTTATGGCTAATACATGAAAAGCTTCAGGCGTCATTCCTTCGGGTGGCTGCAAAAATTGAAATATTGCAAAAATTAATGGACCGGCAATTAAAATTATGCGTTTAAGACTACTGTTCATTTTTGATTTATTATCGGTGGGAAGATAAATATTTTCCGAACAAGACGATAATCCTATTTATTACTATTAAATTAGTTTTATTACTAAAAAAATAGTTTAAAAATTGCATGGTTAGATTTAATATTAGATATTGTGATAGAAATCAATCAACTATGCTTATGAATAATAAAATTATCTTTGCTTTAAGTTTTTTAGTGTTCAATTTTTTTGAGGTTCAGGCTCAAGATGACCTAAATTACCGGGTGACCTACACGCTTACTTTTAAACTGGATTCTACCGATCTGGAGGCCAGTAAATCAGAAACTATGTGGCTTTTTGCTAATAATGAATCATCTCTGTTTTTAAGTAAAGGAGCAGCTTTAAAAGACTCTATGTCTGTTAACGTAAACCTTGCCGATATTGGATCTGAACGATGGAAAAGTAAAACGGAGGCCGCGAAGACCGAATTTAATTATCGTGTGTTTAAAGATAAATCAGATAATAAAGTGGGTTACGGAATTAAGCTGATAAGTGATAAACTATATTATGCGCAGCCTATGGATCAATTAAATTGGGAGATACAAGCTGAGACCAAGGAAATCTCAGGGTATCAGGCACAAAAAGCAACTATAAGCTTTGCAGGGCGTGATTATACGGCTTGGTTCACTCCGGAAATTCCGCTTACAGATGGGCCCTATAAATTTTCAGGATTACCCGGATTAATTTTGGAGCTACAGGATAGCGATGCTGAATATGTCTTTGAATTTACCGGTTTCGAAGAATTATCTACTCCCTTAGCGTATAAAATTTTTCCGGAGGAATATAAGGAAATTAAAAAGAAGGAACTTATGGATTTAGTCGCAACCTATGAAAGTGACCCCATTAGTTATATCAATAATTATGTAGGTGAAGGTGGTAAAGTTATACGGATAGGTTTAGAAGGTGATGATAAAAAGAATTACCTCAAAAAACATAGAGAGCGATTAGCAAAAAAGAATAACCCCATAGAACTAGACTAGATTTTATTTTAAGAATATGTAATACTGTTGTCTTAAATTAGTAAGAATCGTTTAGCACTTCGAGACTGTTGTTTGTCGAAAAAAATTTGTACGCTGGTATTTATTGCAGATTTTCAATGTTTAATATTGTCAATCTTATGCGCAAAAAGTACATTCTCGTCTATTTTTTATTAGGTTTTATTCAAATTACAGGATTTGCTCAACAAAATTATGAGCTTAATTCGGGTTGGAAAACACTTTCTATGGAAGAAGTAGCAGCCAGGGGAGAAGAGATCTCCAATACATCTTTTGCTGTAGATAATTGGAAAGATGCTATTGTACCCGGTACAATCCTAATCACGCAACTTAATAATGGTGAAATTCCTGATCCATTTTTTGGGATGAACAACGAAGAAATTCCAGATATCTATGATGTAGGCCGCGATTTTTATACCTATTGGTTTGTAAAGGATTTCGAAGAGAAAGCAAAGAAAGGCGAGCATGTCTGGTTAAATTTCCGTGGGATAAATTATAGCGTCAATATTTTTCTAAACGGAAAGAAAGTCAACAAGGAAGAATACAAGGGAATGTTTCTTCGGAAGCGTTTTAATATCACAAAATTTCTTGCTAAAAATGGCCAAAATCGCCTTGCAGTGATCGTTTACCCAGCACCGCATGTTGGCAATCCAAATGGTGGCCAGGGTGGTGATGGAACTATCGCACGCGGTGTTGCTCATCAATACGTTGCCGGTTGGGATTGGATTCAGCCAATTCGTGATCGAAATACGGGGATTTGGGATAAAGTAATTATCGAAAAAACAGGTGCGGTAAATCTTAAAAATCCGCATGTGGTGACCAAAGTGCCTGAAAAACGACTTCCGGGAGAAAAGCAGAAGCCAGTTAAAATTGCTTTTACTGCCGAAGTTGAAAACCCCACTTCAAAAACGGTTGAAGGAACACTATCTTTTAAAATTGCAGATCAAATTATCGAAAAGGAAGTAAGCCTGGCGGCGAATACAGAAATGCTGGTAGCACTTCCAGAATTCGAAATTGAAGATCCAAAACTTTGGTGGCCTTCAGGTTATGGCGCACAAAACTTATATGATGCCGAAGTTGAATTCAGTATAAAAAATAAAACTTCAGATAAAGAAACACTAAAAGTAGGAATCCGTGAAATCCAAACCGAATGGAATTCGCATACACGCAGTAAACAGATATTTGTTAACGGGCAGCCTATTTTTATAAAGGGAGGAAACTGGATCATCTCAGATGCGATGCTTCGTTTTACTAAAGAGCGTTATGATGCCGAGATTCGTTTTCACCGTGATATGAATTTAAATCTTATAAGAATTTGGGGTGGCGCTTTACCAGAGCGACCAGAATTTTATGAAGCCTGTGATAAATATGGGATGCTAGTGATTCAGGATTTTTGGATGTCTGGTGATTGTAATGGTCGCTGGGTAGATCCCAAGAAAAAAGACGATCAGTGGACGCGCAGGCAATACCCAGATGATCACAAGTTGTTTATCGAATCTGCGGCAGATGCAGTCAAGATGTTACGTAATCACGCATCCTTGGCAATTTGGTGTGGTGGTAACGAGATTACGCCACCGCAGGATATTTTGTTTGCCATTAAAGATTCGATCTTGCCAGAGTTAGATGGAACACGCTGGTTTATCGATTACTCCAATTCAGATGAGATGTCTTATAATTTCAAAGGAGGGAACGGTGATGGTCCGTATGGCATTCAGAATATTTCGACTTTTTGGGAAGAGCGTACCTGGCCTTTTAATTCTGAAGTTGGTTCTGTAGGTACGGGGGATGAAGTTAGTTTGAAGCGTTTTCTGCCCAAGGAAAATTATACTGTTCCCGTAGAATATGATGGGACTGAAGCCGTAAAAGACCCGGTTTGGACCTATCATAAATATATCGATTATGGAAACTCTTTAGAACCTTATGGAACGCCAGAAGATATGGCTGATTTTGCTGAAAAGGCACAGCTGGTAAATTACAATCAGTATCGTGCATTAATAGAAGGTTTTAGTGCACATATGTGGGATTGGTATACAGGTTCGATCATCTGGAAAACTCAGAATCCCTGGACGGCACTTCGCGGACAGATGTATGATTACTATCTAGATCCTAATGCCTGTTTATTTGGACTTAGAGAAGGAAGCAAGCCATTGCATATCATGTATAATCCTGTTAGTAGCGATGTTTATATGGTAAATAATGGTTTTAAAGCCGAATATGATTTAATGTTAGGCATTAAACTGTACGATATGGAAGGAAATGAAAAGCCGGTAACCCAGGTCTTTTCTTATATAGAAGGCTCTAGTGCTAAAAAAATATTGTCGCTAAAAAAGCAAATCGATACGCTAGCTTCGGAAAAGGGTTTGTTTTTAAAATTAGATATCAGAAACAAGGATCAGGAAGTTTTAGATGAAAATTTCTATTGGATTCCGGACAGTTCGGGAACGTATTCTGGTTTACAGAATTTAGCCAAAACCAAGGTTGAAGCCGAAATTGAAAAAGTCGCTGAGAATAAATTTATGCTGAAAATCACTAATCCTGAAAATAATACAGTTTCTTTCTTTAACCGAATCTCTTTAGAAAATTCGGAAACGGGCGAACGCATTTTACCAACTTTCTACGACGATAACTATTTCTCCATAGTTCCTGGAGCAACCCGGGAAATCATTTTGGAAGCGCCAGGAAATGAAGTGAACGATCTTCAAATTTCCATAGAAGGCTGGAATACAGATCGAATGCTAATTCCGGTAAATTAACTTATTTTTCTAGTTTTATTACTAAAAAACTAGTTGATTTATTGTTTCGTAAGTTTTTTTAAGGCATCTTAGATAAAATTTCTTTTATGAAATCTATCCTGATGCCTTTTTTCCTGTGTTTTTCTGTGATATTCTATGCCCAGAAAACCGATATTCAATATTCCTATAAAGCGACTTATAATCTCGAATATCAGGAAGATTCTACCGATCAAAATTCAATAAAATCAGAGACTGTTGTACTTTATTTAGGAGAAGGCGTGTCTCGATATTCCAGTTTGGGTAAGGCAGTTAAAGATTCTTTAACCGAAACTTTAGATCCTTCAAATAAAAGTATGGCTGAGTTTTATCGAATTAGAAGTATAACTCCAGAAACCGATTTTCACTATAAGATCTTCAAAAATCATAATGATAACGAACTTATTTTAGCCGAAAAAGTTTTTAAGGATAAACTGAAATATAAACAGACTTTAAATCTCATGAACTGGGAAATAGAGCAGGAAACTAAAGAAGTTTTAGGATATAAAGTTCAAAAAGCTTCAGGCTCTTTTGCCGGCAGAGAATATGAAGCCTGGTTCTCGCCAGAGCTTCCATTTTCAGATGGGCCATACAAATTTGCTGGTTTGCCTGGACTTATTTTGGAGATTTCGGATCTTCAGGATCACTATCACTTTACTTTCTCAGCATTTCAGGAATTAGAAAAATTAGTATCTAAAACATTGAATTTGGACGATTATAAAGAAGTTTCTCAGCAAGATCTCGATCAGGTTCGTAATGATTATAAAAGAGATCCACTTACTGCAATGAATAATGCTGGCATCACTATAGAATGGAATGATGAAGCTAAAGCTAAGAGAGAGTTGAGTGAAGCGCATAAAAATCGTAACAATCCAATTGAACTTCAATCAAAATAAATTTTTTAATCGAAAATCATTATGAAATTCAAAATAGGTCTAATATTGCTTTTCTTTTCATTTAAGATTTTAGCACAGCAACAATCACAGGCAAAGTTCAATTATAAAGCGACCTATCAACTAGACTATCAGGAAGATTCTACCGATGAAAATTCTTTAAAGCCTGAAACTGTTGTGCTTTATTTAGGTGATGGGCGATCAAGATATTCCAGCTTGGGCCAGGCGATGAAAGATTCTTTAGAAAATAAGCCCAATCCTGAAGTTGTAAGGATGGACCAGTATAATCAAATGACCGATTTTAAATACACGATCTTTAAAGATTACCAGAATAGAGAACTTGTTTTAGCCGAAAAGATTTTTCAATACAGTTTTAAGTATAAGCAGGATTTAAACCAGATTGATTGGGAAATTCAGTCAGAAACTAAAGAAATACTAGGCTTTAAGGTTCAAAAAGCTACAGGTGCTTTTGCCGGTAGAAATTACATCGCCTGGTTCGCGCCAGAGCTACCATTCTCTGATGGCCCTTATAAGTTTAGTGGTTTGCCGGGACTTATTTTAGAAATTTCAGATTTACAAAATCAATATCATTTTAGCTTAACAATTTTTCAGGAATTAGATAAACCAGTAAGTAGAATATTGAATTTGGATGATTATAAAGTAGTTTCTCAAAAAGAACTCGACCAGGTTCGTAACGATTATAATCGTGATCCTATTGGAGCAATGCAGAAGGCAGGAATTAGATTTGGTTGGAGCGAAGAAGATGAAGCTAAACAAAGAAAGGAGCTAACCAAAAAGTATAAAAGACGAAATAATCCTATTGAGCTCCAGTAATACCATCTTCATCAATCAAAACTCATCATGAAACTAAAACTATTATTCATATTAATATTTTTCTCTTTTAGGATCTCAGCGCAGGGAACTATAAAGGAAAAATTCGATTATGAAGTAATATATAAGCTGTCTTTTAAATTAGATTCTACTCTTGTTAAACCAGAAAGTGAATATATGATGCTTTATATGGGGAAAGACTATTCGTATTATATAAGTAGAGCTCAAAACTTTGCAGATGAAATAAAAGTAAAGGGAAACTCTGGTAGTACATCCAAAAATGCCTTGACTAATTTTCATTATCAAATTTTAAAAGAAATAAAAAGCGATAGGTTGTTTTATATTCATCAAATTGCTTCAGATCGATTTTATTTTGGACAGGATAAGAATATCTTCAATTGGCAAATAGAAACTGAGACCAAAGAAATAAAGGGGTATAAAGCCCAAAAAGCCATTACAAACTTTGCTGGGAGAGATTATGTGGCCTGGTTTACTCCAGATGTTCCAATTTCAGACGGGCCTTATAAATTTAATGGCTTGCCGGGATTAATTCTAGAGATTTCTGACGTAGAAAATGAATGGAATTTTGAGTTTGTCGGTTTAAAAAAACTATCGCCAAAACAGGATTTTAAACTCAAATTTAATCAGCTTATAAAAACAAGTCCGGCAGAGTTAAAAGCAACTAATCTTCGTTACCGTAAGGATCCTTTTACTTATGTAAATAATCCAAACATTACTATTTCGCCAGAAGTTCACCAAAAATACATCGAATCTTTTGCTGAAATGCTGGAGAAAGAAAATAACCCTATAGAGCTGGAATAGTATGAAAAAAATAATCTTTACAATACTATCAATATTCGTTGTTTTTGCAGGTTATTCTCAGACTGAAATTACCGGACAGGTTTTCGACGATAATAATGAAAAACTTAGTGGTGCAACGGTAATGATCAGTAATGATTCGGTTTCTTCGATCCTGGCTTATGGAATTTCAGACTCCGATGGTAAATTTAAGATAGCTGTGAAAAGTGATGGTGAATCCTTGTCTTTAAAAGTTTCTTACATTGGTTTTGCTACGTTCGAAAAAACTATTCAGAATAAAGCGCAGCAATTAGAAGTGCAACTTTTGCCTTCTTCAGAAGCCTTGAAAGAAGTCATTGTGAAATCTGAAATTTTACAGCAACGTGGCGATACGCTCAGTTTTTCGGTAGACGCTTTTAAAGATAAAAACGACCGGGTGATTGCTGATATTTTAAAGAAGTTACCGGGAATCGATATTCGACCAAATGGGCAAATCTATTATAAAGATGAGCCAATCCAGAAGTATTATATCGAAGGTTTGGATTTATTAGAAGGTCGTTATAATTTGGCCAATAATAATCTTTCGGCCGATGCAGTTTCTAAAGTCGAGATCCTGGAAAATCATCAGCCTGTAAAAGTTTTGGATAGTCTTGAGTTTTCAGAGCGCGCTTCGATAAATATAAAGCTTAAAAAGGATATTAGCATTAGCGGAACGGCCACCGCCGGGATGGGTGCTGCGCCTTTGCTGTGGCAAACAAAGGTGACTCCAATGATCTTTACTAAAAAGCGACAGGCGATCGTCACCTACCAAAGTAATAATACCGGAAGCGATGTATCTGGCGAGATTCGTAATTTTTCGATCAATTTTTTTGGAGATGAATTTAATATTGATAAAACAGATTGGCTGTCAATTCAAAATGTCTCACCACCCCCATTTTCGGCAGAACGCTGGTTGGATAATAACGTACATTTAGGTTCGGCAAACATTTTGCAACGAGTTAAAGAAGATATAGATTTAAAACTAAATATTTCTTATCTGAATGATTATCAGAAGCAGGATGGAAGTACACAAACACGTTATTTTACACCTACAGATACAATCGATATAATCGAAAATACCAGTAATAATATTTTTGTAAGCCAGTTAGAAGGACAACTTACCTTAGAGAATAATACCGATAAAAATTACCTGAAAGATCAATTAGAGTTTAACGGTTCCTGGAATACAAATCGTGGTTTGATAGATCGCCCCGATGCAAAAATCAAACAACGGCTGGACAATCCTTTTTTCGGAATAAAAAACGATATGCGCCTGCTTAGAACTATTGGAAAACAATTGATCACTTTTAATTCTAATATCGGTTTTACAGAGACTAATCAGGATCTACTGGTGCAACCAGGACAATTTGAAGCTATCTTTAATAATGGTGATCCTTATGGTGAAATTCAGCAACAGGTTTCTTCAAGGAAGATGTATGCTGATAATTCGGCTGGGTTTACCAAGGCCCTTGGCAAATTTACCATATCACCCAAATTTGGGTTTTCGATCCAAGATCAGCAATTAGATACAGATATTTTTCTGGAAAATGCTGAGGAGGTGTTTGATACTGATTTTAAAAACAGAACCGAATTTGTAGAATCTTCGGTCTATTTTAAAAATTCTTTCAGGTTTAAAAGTAAGGATGAGACCTGGAATTTAAACTTAAGTACGCCGTTTCAATTTAAAAGTTTTCAGCTTAAAGACCGAAATTTTGAAGAAAAAAGAAGTTTAGATCGATTGGTTTTTGAGCCTAGATTTTCTGTGAATAAAAAGCTTTCAGCCTTTTGGGATGCTAATGCTTCAGCAGGATTAAGCTATGATTTTGGAGAACTTCAGCAGTTATATTATGGATTCTTATTGAATAATTATCGAAATTTAAATCGGTACAACGCGCCAATTTCTGAAGAAACACGACAATATTATAACGGCGGGATAGCTTATCGAAATCCCTTAAAGCAACTGTTTTTAAACACGTCTTATTCCTATAGTTATTCTGAAAATAACTTGTTGTACAGTTCTAATATTGGTGAAAATGGAACAAGGATTTTAGAAGCGGTGGTGCGAGATAATAGCTTCGATAATCATAGCTTTAAAGCTGGCGGTAGTAAATATTTTAGAAAATTAAAAACAACATTTAAATTGAACGCCTCCTATAACTTATCAAAACGCCAGCAACTTTTAAACAATACGTTGGCTGAGGTGAATACACAGAGTTTTAATCTGAGAGGGAGCATCGATGCAGAAGTTTCCAGTTGGTTAATTGCGAATTACTCGGGAAATTTTTCGACTTATACTTCGGGTTTTGGAGAGCGTGATTTTCAGCAAATCGAAACGCAGCAACATACCATAGATCTTTATTTTTATCCTAAGGATAATCAGTATTTAAGTGTAAGTAGTGAATATTATGGCAATTCTTTATCTGAAAATGGAGATAATTATTTTGTGAACCTGAGCTATCAGTTTACTTTTGAGAAGCCAAAAATGGATTTAAACATTAGTTGGCGAAATATCCTGAATACCGATCAATTTATCAACGCCAGTAACAATCAATATTATTACATACAAAGTAGTTATCGATTACGGCCATCACAAGTTTTAGCAACTTTAAAATTTACCTTTTAGAGAATCATTTATACGTGTGTCTATTAAACCAGCGTTACATCCAGATAATTACTTCCAGGCTTTAAGGTAAGGTAGATAAATATTCCATAATGCCCTAAAACAAGTTCGTGATGACTATAATTTACGCTGAATCTTTAGCGATCAACTTACACAATGATTAATTTTCTTAGGTTTACACTAAATTATATCCTTTAAAAATGACCAGTTTCATAAAAGAAGCCTGTGTAGAATCTCTAGATGAAGCTTTAAAAGCTGAAGAACAGGGCGCAGATCGAATAGAACTATGTGCAGATTTATCGCAGGATGGTATTACTCCGGAAAGGGATGTTATACGAAAAGCTAAAGAACAACTTAGAATTCCTATTAGAGTAATGATTCGTCCGCGCGGAGGCGATTTTGTGTATACTGCTTCCGAAGTTAATCAGATGATGCAGGATATCAAATTTTGTAAAGTGATAGGGGTAGAGGGAGTAGTTTTTGGGATTTTAAAGGAAAACAATACATTGGATTTAGGAAGAATTGCTGCACTGGCAGCACATTCAAGTCCGTTAAAAATAGTAATCCATAAAGCGATTGATGAGACCCCTGATATTTTAAAAGCTACTGAAGGATTAACCCATATTAATGGGATATCAACTATTCTTAGTTCTGGAGGGAAAGCAACTGCAAAAGAAGGAATTTCAATTTTAAAAAAGATGATAGTTGTCGCAGGTAATAAGCTGGAAATCATGCCCGCCGGAAGGATAACTATTGGAAATTTAGACGAAATACATAAAAGTATCGGTGCATGTGCTTATCATGGACGCCAAATTGTTGGTGAGTATTAATATTTTTTTATAATTTAGCTAGTCCAAACGTTTTTTATATGGATATGGAACAGAAAGGAAAACCAGAGGCAAAATTAAGAACGGCAGTTTTAATTATTCTGGCAATCGTTGTTTTTCAGATAATTATGGATTGGAGTGATTTTAAGGCTGGCTTTTTAGGTGCTTTTTTGCATTAAATAAAAAGTCTTAAAAAATACTAATATTTCTTCCTTACGAAACTCGTTAATTTCAGTGGGTGTGTTATGTCGGTTTAACTGTAACTGTAAATGATTCACCATTGAAAAGCTTTAACATAGTTTCCCTATTTTTAGATATCAGGTAAATTTTAGTTTTCCCTGAATAGCAATCTTTCTATTTTTAATTCTGCGCGGCATACTTGAGATTACTGATCCTCAATTAGTTTCTTTTATATTTATTTTGCAATTTATGCATAAAACAAAGCTGCCTTAAACGAATAAGACAGCTTTGTTTTTTAATGAGTGATGATTACATCATTCCTGGCATACCGCCACCCATTCCTTGTGGCATTCCTCCGCCACCATTATCTTCTTTGATGTCGATTAACGCACATTCTGTAGTTAAGATCATTCCTGATACAGAAGCTGCGTTCTCTAAAGCTACACGAGTAACTTTCTTAGGATCGATAATACCAGCTTTCATCATATCTACATAAGTGTCAGTCTTAGCATCATAACCAAAGTCTTTATCACCTTCAAGCACCTTGTTTATTACTACAGATCCTTCACCACCTGCATTTTCAACTATTGTTCTAAGTGGAGATTCGATAGCACGAGCTACAATTTGTATTCCTGTTGCTTCATCTGCATTTTCTGTGCTGATAGCTTCCAGAACAGCTTTTGCTCTTACTAAAGCTACACCACCACCGGCTACGATACCTTCTTCTACCGCCGCACGGGTTGCATGAAGTGCATCATCCACACGATCTTTCTTTTCTTTCATTTCGACTTCTGAAGCTGCACCTACATAAAGTACTGCAACACCACCGGCTAATTTAGCAAGACGCTCTTGTAGCTTTTCTTTGTCGTAATCTGAAGTGGTAGTTTCAATTTGTGCTTTGATTTGGTTTACACGCTCTTTAATAGCGTTATCGTCACCAGAACCATTAACAACGGTAGTGTTATCTTTATCGATAGCTACTTTCTCTGCAGTACCAAGCATATCAATAGTTGCATTTTCTAAAGAGAATCCTCTTTCTTCAGAAATTACAGTACCACCGGTAAGGATAGCGATATCTTCTAACATTGCTTTTCTACGATCTCCAAACCCTGGAGCTTTAACAGCCGCGATTTTAAGAGAACCTCTTAATTTGTTTACTACTAAAGTAGCCAATGCTTCCCCGTCTACATCCTCAGCAATGATTAAAAGCGGTTTTCCAGATTGTGCTACCGGCTCTAGAATTGGCATTAAATCCTTCATGGTAGATATTTTCTTGTCGAAAAGAAGGATATAAGGATTTTCCAGATCCGCAGTCATTTTCTCACTGTTAGTTACGAAGTAAGGAGAAAGATAACCTCTGTCAAACTGCATTCCTTCTACTACGTCTACGTAAGTATCGGTACCTTTAGCTTCTTCAACAGTAATAACACCTTCTTTACCTACTTTACCAAAAGCTTCAGCAATCAATTCTCCAATAAGTTCATCGTTATTTGCTGAAATAGAAGCAACCTGCTTAATTTTTTCTGAAGAATCACCAACTTCCTGAGTTTGTTCAGAAAGATTTTTCGTTAAAGCTTCAACTGCTTTATCGATTCCTCTTTTAAGATCCATTGGGTTTGCACCGGCAGCAACGTTTTTAAGGCCTTCCTTAACGATTGCCTGCGCAAGAACAGTTGCTGTAGTAGTACCGTCACCGGCAAGATCGTTAGTTTTTGAAGCCACTTCTTTTACCATTTGAGCTCCCATGTTCTCCAGCTCGTCCTCTAATTCGATTTCCTTAGCTACAGAAACACCATCTTTAGTTACGGTTGGAGCACCAAAAGATTTACTGATAATTACGTTACGACCTTTTGGTCCTAAAGTTACTTTTACTGCATTTGCTAAAGCATCTACACCGCGCTTAATACCGTCACGTGCTTCGATGTCAAATTTTATATCTTTTGCCATTGTATTATAAATTTTAGTAGCCGAAAAATTCAGCTAAAAATTGGTTAATTTTAATTAAATTGAATTTGAGAAAGAAATTATACGATTGCTAGAATATCGTCTTCTCTCATGATAAGATAATCTGTACCTTCTAGTTTAAGTTCGGTACCGGCATATTTGCCATAAAGAACCGTGTCACCAACACTAACAGTCATCTCATGGTCTTTAGTTCCTTTGCCAACTGCCACAACTTTTCCTCTTTGAGGTTTTTCTTTAGCAGTCTCTGGAATGTAGATACCTGAAGCTGTCTTGGTTTCAGCTGCTACAGGCTCGATAAGAACTCTGTCTGAAAGCGGTTTAATGTTTAGTCCCATTTTCTTTAAATTTATTTTGATTAATTAATTTTAAATATTCGTTATTGAATATTTCGAAAATTATGCCACTCAAAAAAAGCTGACATTAATAAATAAAAAATGCCAGCTTTGTGACAAGCTGGCATTTTATTATAAATGGGTTTATTTTTTTACTGAGCGCTATCTGCAGC
>Ga0208014_1000073_pt1 | contig 67730 bp, 56 predicted proteins | sample 25_taG_FD_184099 | JGI IMG/M metagenome (GOLD analysis project Ga0208014, IMG submission 184099) | Marine viral communities from Cariaco Basin, Caribbean Sea - 25_WHOI_OMZ (SPAdes) (version 2) | ecosystem: Environmental > Aquatic > Marine > Oceanic | place: Caribbean Sea: Cariaco Basin...
AAAACTGGTTATACCATTATAATCATAAGCGCCCAAACATGGGCAATGGCGGTTTTACACCGATACAGAAACTCAATCAGGCAGCTTAATTCTATTTATTAGGTGTCTTAAGTTTGGGAGGGTTACCTGGGCTGCGCACTACCTTTTACCTATCTATTATCCGAGAATCCCATGAGCCATAGACCACCTTCTGACCTGTTAAAAAACGCCGAACACTGGCGCGAAGATATCAATTTTCGCCAAGAAGTGCTAGGTAAGCCGTTTGATTTTGCGACCACGTGGGGTATTTTTTCACCGCAAAAACTCGATGACGGTAGCTTGATGCTGCTTGATTATGTGGATTTTGAGCAAGATGATGATTCGATCGACTTGGGCTGTGGTTATGGTGTACTTGGTATGACGGCAGCACGTGAATGTCCAAATGGTCAGCATACGCTGATTGATAAAGACTTTATGGCAGTAGAATATGCACGTCGTAACTGTGAAAAAAATGGTCTAAACAATGTCGATGTGCATTTATCAAATGGTTTTAATCATGTGGCAAAAGACAAAGACTTTAGCCTTGTGATGTCAAACTTGCCAGCCAAAGTCGGTAAAGAGCAGCATTATTTATACTTCCTCGATGCCTATGCACGCATGCGTAAAGGTGGACGTTTTTACGTGGTGACGATTAATGGCCTACGCCAATTTGTTAAGCGCTCATTTACCGAAGTATTTGGTAATAGCGACAAAATCAAACAAGGTAAAACCTATACGATTACGATGGCGACCAAAGACTAGTTTTAGCTTTGCCTGATTGAGTTTCAGCCATTTAAACTGAAGCTTAAATTGAAATCGACATAAGAAAGCACGCTAAATCTAATTTAGCGTGCTTTTTATTTGGTATGACCAATTGTCTTTTTACATCTGACGTTTTATCAAGTATCCACCCAATAGCGCGCTGCCGATAATCGGCAATAGCACCATGAGCATTGGTGAAAAACCTGTGGCTAGCGATACAAAACCGACTAAGTCTTGAATATAGCTAAATAGTAGTCCAAACAACAATGCCACGACGATACGCAAGCCTAAGCTGTGCGTCCGTAGCGAGCCAAAGACAAACGAGCAAGCGACAATCACCAGCGACAATATCGATAATGGCGATAGTAGCTTTTGCCAAAATGCGACTTCATGATCTAAAGAACGATTGCCCTGCTGATGCATAAACGTGCGATGCTCATACAGCTGCGTCAATGACAAATCTTCTGCCTTACGCGTTAGCAGATACACAGACTCTGGGGCAAAAGGTAAGCTTAACGTATCTGATGGTGAAATAGCTTGGCTACTCTCAAAGCCCTGATTGATAGAGAGCTCAACCATATCATTTAGCTGCCACTCGTAACGATACTGCTCGCTTGGCTTTTCACTATTCACATCAATTGGTTCACGGCCAGTATACTTTCCACCTTCCGCATGGACAGCGGTTTGCAAATTTCCGTTGTTATCCAAATGCCAGCGTTTCACTTCGCCAATATTGCCTGCTACATCAGCATAATCAATATATAAAACGTCGCTACCATCAGGTGTAGCACTGCCATCTTCTGCGGTTTCGAATCGTGGTTGTGTCGTCCAGTAGCCGCGTACCGAAGTGACCAGTGAGGTACTGTCCTCATCATTAATCTGTTTTGCCAACTGATTAGAAGACGGTAGAACGAACTGATTGATGGCTAATGCCAATAGTACAAATATCAAAGCGGGCTGCAATACCCAGCCGACGATACGATAGATACTGACCCCAGCCGCGCGCATGACGACCAGCTCGCTTTTATTAGCCAGCAAGCCCAATCCTATGACAGCACCCAGTAGCGCACCCGTTGGGATAAATTGCTCTAAAAAGTAAGGCGAGCGATAAAAGATATATTTGAGCGCCTCGCCCATGGTGTAATTATCATCTAACGAGTCAAGCTCTGATAAGTAAGAGAAAATCAGCTGCAAGGCCCATAAACCAATGACGGCAGCGATAATAGCCAATAGAGCGTTGAGTTTGACATAGCGACTGAGGACTTTTAGATTGGCAGGTTTTTTAGCCAATTGATTAGACTTGGCTGACTTAGCAAATAAAGAGCGCATTAAAACTGCCCTCCTTGTGAGCTGTTGTTCTGATTGTCTATGTCGCTAACTGAACCAGTTGCGGCAGCGGCTAGCCTATTTTCTTGTTTGCGAAAGCGCAATCGATGTTGCACGCGGCTACCCCAATTCATATAAAGCGCCAATGCCATAAACCCTAAGATGAGCCATGCATACGCCCATACGCTGATGCTGTCTTTGCTCACCGCGTTTTTGAGCGAGATGATACCCAATGCACAGCTGACAAATAATAAGATAGAAGGAAACAAGCGCAGCCAACGTCCTTGACGCGGACGGACTTGCGCCAGTGGCACGGCCAACATAGGCGCGATAATCATCAGCCATGGTAGCGCCAAACGATAGCCAAGCTCACCTTGTGCAGCACGCATTGCACTATTCGTACCTGATGGTGAGCTACTCGTGGCGGCCTGCCACAATGGTCCTATTTGTTGCGTTTCAATATTGTCTTCGGTGATAACTTCCTGTGAAGACTCAGTCAAGGTAATGCGATAACGATCAAAAGCGACTTGATTATATTTGAGACTGCCTGCGCCAACTTCGTAACGACGTCCTTGAAACAGATCCAACTGAGTCACGCCGCTATTGCCAGTATCTACTTGCTCAGCACGCTTAGCCAACGTGATCGTGTCTTTGCTGATGTCCTTTGCACCACTACTTATAATATCTTTTGGAATATCAGAGATGCCAATTTGTTCAGCTGTTTCGCTGTCAATCGTGTTATTCATATTAGTAGCATTGACATTAGCATCGACATCTTCAGCAGCACCACCTTTTTTAGCAGGTTCTGATTGTATCAATATCACATCTTGCAACTTTTTCTTATCATCGCTGAGACTACCCACATATAAATGATAATTACCGCTACTGATAAACTCGTTCGGACGAATCAAGTCGAACGCACTGGTCAATGCTTGCTGCTGCCACACAGCCTCAGACGAGCGTACGCCCCAAGGCTTACCAACGACAGATAGTGCCGCCTCGCCGACGAACAATGCCAATATTAATGGTGTCATCAATCGAGCAAGCTTACCTCGAGACACGCCACTAGCATTGATCACTGCCATTTCTTGATCGACATATAAGCGACCAAATACCAGCATCAAAGCGATAAAAAACGCTAACGGTAAAATGAGCTCTAAAAAGTACGGTAGGTTATACCCAATGATAGTAAACAGTAGGCTGACGTCCAAACGACCTTCAGCAGCGATGCCAAAGTAGCGTATCAAACGACCGCCGAGCATCATCACTACCAAAAACCCCAACACTAAGGCAGTGGTCGAGGCAACTTGTTGTGTCATGTAGCGGCGTAATATCACAATGGGTACTCTTAAACGGTTGGTATGCGCGCGATTGATGATGAGCTTATTGAATGTTTAGGTCGTAGACGTCATATCATCAGCATGATATGGGTCATCTAAATACTCAAATAACGGTAAACGTTACTAAGCGACTGGTTAGTCATACTCAATAAACACAAGCGACAGATATAACCGCTAATGCTAGCATGTTTTGCCCAAAAATGGCTGTGAAATGTGTTTGAAAACATTACCTACACCTTGCTGAGAGCGCATTATTGACAGTAAGTAACAAACATAGCAAATATTGGATAAATAATTGATAAAACCTCAAATTACATCGAATTGATAGTATTTCTAGCGCTAAGTTTTTGCTTTATTTATTTTAGAAAGGTTTGTTTGTCATTCGTATCATCGAACATTTATCTCTGTTATTAATTGCTAGACTGACTGATAGAAAAATATACTTATATTGTTAAACGGAGAATAATACTAATGAATAAAACGATCTCTACACCCTTTACCCTACTTGAGCTCGCTGGCGGCACATTCGATGCGCTTGATTGGTCAAATTGCGCACTCGTTCTTATCGATTATCAAAACGAATACGTCGATGGCGCTATGCCATTAGGGGACGCTGGGGCAAAAGCTATCGCCAATGCGCGCCTACTACTCGATAGAGCGCGTCAGCAAGATTTACCTATCTTCCACATTACCCATCATGGCGCCAAGAATGGCAATGTCTTTGATCCTTTATCAGCTAATGTTGAGATAGTCGAGCCGTTGCAGCCTCAAGATGGCGAAACAGTGATTGCCAAAAAGCATCCGAATGCCTTTTATGATACGCAATTACAATCACTGATTTTAGCAGTAGAAAAGAAGCAGATTATTTTTGCGGGTTTTATGAGTCATATGTGCGTCAGCTCAAGCGTCCGCGCCGCATTTGACCTAGGTTTCGATAGTTTTGTCTGCCATGATGCCTGTGCCACGCGCGATCTACCTAGCGCTACAAGAAAGCCGATAAGCGCTGAAATCATGCATGATACTGCCATGGCCGCACTACAAGACAGATTTGCCGCGATGGTAACGACCGATGAATTGGTCAATGGCTAATATGTTGGCACCATCGAAAAATGATAATGTAACCGCTAAACCATAGCGTAAGTTAGTACAGCATAATAATTCAAACGTATTACCTAAACCTTGCTAACTGCGCACAATTATCGCAATATGCTACACTACTGTGATTGCTCAACAGACCAAATAATCTAATAATATGACAGGTATAAGCAGTCATACAAATCCTGCAATTTTCATAACTCTAATAAGGATAACTATATGAATATCAAATTATCTCAGCATTTACCAAAGACTCATACGCAAAAAATCTTGAAAAAAGAAGCCAAAAGTAAAGACGATGCTTGTCTGGTTGTTTTGGTCGATGACAAGAAAAACATTCTGGCTGAATCTGTGCTAACGGAATATACCACTCGTATTGAGCAGCTGATTGAAGTATCACATTTCAAGGGCACTACCTGTGAGACTGTTGCTGACTATGCGCTGGCAGGTGATAAAAAAACCACTAAGCAAAACCCTGTACAACTGCTATTAGTCGGTGTAGGTAACACTGATAAGTTTAACAACACAATACTGCAAAAAATCGCCAATACTATCTATAGCAGCACTCAAAAGCGTGTGTCTTCTATCACTGTCGCCTTGGGTGATGTATTAGAAGAAAACCACTTTGGTCAATTTGCCCTTAATCTGTTGGCAGCGAGCTACCGCTTTGACAAGTATAAATCTGAGCAAGCAAGTCCTGTATTGACTGATGTTTATCTATTAGCTGATGAGTCACTACAGCCTGCACTTGCCTTTGCTCAGTCAGTATTTGCTGGTCAGAGCCTCACTCGTGATGTGGCCAATGAGCCTGGCAATATTTGCTTCCCAGCTTACATGGCTGAACAAGCTCAAGAACTTGCAAAAACTTACCCTGACCTATTAACCGTGAAGGTACTAGGTGAGGACGAGATGTCAGCGCTAGGTATGCATTGCTTCTTGGCCGTTGCACAAGGCTCTACCAAAGAAGGTAAACTGGTACTCATGGAGTACCGTGGTAAATCAGAATTTAGTTCAAATGCAGGCACTACCGAGCACACCACTAGCAACGCAAAAGTGAGTGGTCTAAAGGCATTGGCCGATAAACTACCAACCAAAAAGTCAGCTAAAAATGCAAGCAAAAATAGCAATGACAATGCACAAGCGACCAATGACGACGCACCTATCGTATTAGTCGGTAAAGGCGTAACCTTTGATTCAGGCGGTATCTCAATCAAGCCAGGTGCGGCGATGGATGAGATGAAGTTTGACATGGGTGGTTCGGCGTCAGTACTTGGTACAATCAAAGCGTTGTGCGAAGCTCGTCTACCAATCAACGTCGTTGGTGCGCTAGCCTGTGCTGAAAACATGCCATCAGGTGATGCAACACGTCCAGGCGATATCGTTAAAGCAATGAACGGTAAATCAGTCGAAATCTTGAATACTGATGCTGAAGGTCGTTTAGTACTAGCAGATACCTTGTGCTACGTGCAGCGCTATCAGCCAAAAGCCATCATCGATGTTGCCACCTTGACTGGCGCTTGTGTAGTTGCACTAGGTCATGTTCGTTCAGCCGTATTTAGTAATGATGAAGATGTCCTGTTTGATTTAGAAAATGCTAGCAACCTATCAGGCGATCTTATTTGGCATATGCCTTTGGATGATGAATATCAAGCTCAGCTTGACTCACCAATCGCTGATATGCAAAACATCGGTGGTAAAGGTGCTGGCGCGGTAACTGCCGCCTGCTTCTTGTCGCGTTTCATTGAAGAAGGTCAAGCATGGGCCCATTTAGACATCGCTGGTACTGCATGGAACTCAGGCAAAGACAAAGCAGCCACTGGACGTCCTGTACCACTGTTTATGCAATATCTAAAAAACAGCGCAGAGATGGCTTAATCCATTTATGAAAATTAGTTTTTATGTATTAAGTGAAAGTAAGGCCCAAGATTTCTTGGGCTTTATTTGTCAGCTGACTCAGACGGCGCTTAACAAAAGCGCTCAGTCTTTGCTGATTTTAATTGAAGATGAGACATTACTAGCAAATCTAGATACGGCACTTTGGGCACAAGATTCTACGAGTTTTATACCGCATCAATGTCTTTCTGATAATGACAATAAAAGTACCGATGATAGAGGTACTGATGATAGCAACATCGCTACTCATAAATCATTAGCGCCTGTACTACTAGGCAATCATATGCCAGCAGATTTTAATGGTATCGTGCTCAATACGACAACACGTCCGGTCAACGATTTTATGGCCGCTACTAATAATTCAAAACCCTCCCGAGTCCTTGAGTTGATCCGACCTGATGCTACAAGTACCCAAGAAGGTCGCAATAAATATAAAGCCTACCAGCAATTAGGTTACGAGCTGACCCACTTTAAAGTATAGCTTTGCCGTTTATTTCCCTCTTACCTTTCATAGCGAAATCTCTTCCTACCTTATATATCACTGCCTATATCGCTGCTTTTACTCTCTTATAAATGAAACATTCTGAGTAGCTAGCCCTTGCCTATAAGTGCTGCATTCTTTTTTATACTGATTGTATAACTCTACTATCCCTCTGTTTGCAGGCAACAGCTACTGCTATGAGCGGTATGCGAATATGCCAAAAAATGCTACCATCCTTCGATAAATTTTCTGTTGTGACAATTCACTTACTTTTAACGGACTTGAGGGTGTACAGATGCGTTCATTAATTGCGATGTATCAGCGTATAGGGCTGGTGCCGCTCATTATTATTGGTTTGGTGTTAGGGGTACTGATTGGTTGGCTAGCGCCAAGTATCGGCACCGCCATAGGGTTGCTTGGTACACTCTTTGTCGGCGCACTAAAAGCAGTCGCTCCTATCCTAGTATTTATTCTGGTTATGGCAGCCATTAGTCAACATCGCAGTGGCAATGAAGTCTACGTAAAGCCGGTGCTTATCATGTACATGTTCGGCACTTTTTTGGCAGCGCTAACGGCAGTCGGTGCCAGCTTTTTGTTCCCGACAGAGCTGGTCTTGATCAACGCCGATATCGCACAAGTACCACCTGCTGACCTAAAAGAAGTTTTGACGAACTTGCTCATGAACTTGGTCGCCAATCCGATCAATGCAATCGCTGAAGCCAACTATATTGGTATCTTAGCATGGGCAATTATTATTGGTTTTGCATTGCGCCAAGCCAGTGATACGGCGCGCAATGTCGTTGGCGATTTTGCTGATGCCATCTCACAAGTGGTTAAATGGATTATTGCTTTAGCCCCATTTGGTATCTTAGGCCTAGTCGCTAGCACGGTTGCTGAGACAGGCTTTGCTTCTTTGGCAGGCTACGCACGTATCTTAATGGTATTAATCAGCTGTATGTTATTCATTGCGTTGGTCGCCAATCCGCTTATCGTCCTTATTAAAACGGGCAAAAATCCTTATCCACTCGTGTTCAGATGTCTGCGCGAATCAGGAATTACCGCCTTCTTTACGCGCAGTTCAGCGGCCAATATTCCAGTCAATATGAACCTTGCCCGTAAGCTTGGATTGCATGAAGACACTTATTCGGTGACCATTCCACTAGGTGCTACCATCAACATGGCGGGCGCTGCGATTACCATTAATGTCTTAACGCTTGCTGCTGCTCATACGTTGGGTATCGAAGTGACGTTTGCATCAGCGCTGCTACTCAGTCTGGTTGCTACGATTAGTGCTTGCGGTGCTTCTGGTGTTGCCGGTGGTTCATTACTATTGATTCCGCTCGCTGCTAGCTTATTTAGCATTCCAAATGATATCGCGATGCAAGTGGTTGCGATTGGCTTTATCATCGGTGTGATTCAGGATTCAGCTGAGACTGCCTTGAACTCTTCTACTGATGTATTATTTACAGCAGCAGCTGATCCAACGTACTCACGTTAATTTCTGCTGACGTGTTTTATATAGATATAAAAAAAGGGCCTTTATAGGGCCCTTTTTTTATGTGTTATTTTGATTGCTCGATTACTTTAAATGGTCTATATCAACTTCGATGACTGGTGTTTGCTGCTCTATCTGACGTTTAAGTTGGCGCAGTTGCTCAACCTCATCTAACAGCTCAAGTATCAATCCAATGGCAGGTACGCTGGCTTCAAAATCACGACTCAATCGCGATGCACGGCGCACTGTCGTCAGCTGATAACCAGTGAATTTTTCATGCTCTGGTACATCATACTCAATGATATTTTCTTCGATTAATTCGATGACCCATTGGCGCTCTTGGCCACAGGCAGAGACCAGTTCATCTAAGCTCATGATGATGTCTGTAAATTCAGTCGAGTGGTTCATAGCTATTATCCTCGTTTTCTCTTTATTTCATCGGTATCGTATTCATCTCTGCTATTCGTTTATTACTTCAGTAATAAATGACAGTTATTTATAACCTTGTTTAACGACTAATATTGGTATCAGCAAAGGCTTGTTTTAGCTGCTCATAAGCCTGTATTGACGCATCACTACTGACATCAGGATTGACAATATTTAGAGTTAGATACAGGTCACCTGCTTGCTTAGCAGGGATACCTTTGCCTTTGAGACGTAAATTGCTACCGGACTTGCTGTTTTTAGGAATGGTCACACCAAGCGCACCCGCTGGCGTACTGACGTTGATTTTTTCACCCAACGCCGCTTCCCACGGTGCAATATTCACAGTTTGATAAACGTCTGCGCCTTCTATACGAATATTGGCATCATGACGAATTTTAACCTTCAAAAACAAATCGCCATTTTTGCCATTACTGCTACCAGCAGCACCTTGCCCTGCTAAACGAATTTGCTTACCATCAGTGATACCTTTAGGAATTTTTATCTTAAGGGTTTTATTATCGTAGTCGACATTACCATTGGGCTGACGAACAGGGACGTTTAGCTTAATACTATAGTCGTCGCCACTATAGACTGAAGACAAATCAACGGTAATCTCGGCATGCTGATCTTGACCTTTGCTGTCTTGCGTCCCAAAGCCACCACCAAATTGATCGAATCCGCTGCTTTGAGAGCGACTGCCCGTTTGTCCACCAGTTGACCCACGTGCGCCGCGACCAAATGCTGAAAAAATGTCATCGAAGCGAAAACCACCATCACCAAAGGCCTCACCGTCACCAAACTGATCTTTGATATCTTCCCAGCGAAACCCACCTTGATCCGTACCAGTTTGCCCACTGCCACCAAACCCACTTGATCTACTTTGACCTGCGAACGGATTATTGAGCATAGCGTCATATTCGGCGCGCTTGTCTTTATCTCTGATCGTTTCGTAAGCGTTGTTTATTTCTGCAATTTTATTATCAGCATCTGGATGATCACTGACATCGGGATGATACTGGCGAACGAGCTTACGGTATTTTTTTTTGATATCAGCGTCTGAGGCGTCTTTTTTGACCCCTAAAATGTCATAGTAGTTTTTCTCTGCCATGTTATTTTCCCCAAAATAAAAACATATTAGTGGTATCAGTCTGCCAATTTCAAACGATACGGTATAGATAGCTACTAGATTTTGCTATAGCAATTTTTGTAGCCTACTTATCATCATAACAATAATTACAACAAACACCATTATATAAATATTACCAGTAGTGATGCCAAGCGACTGCAGCATCTATCTTATCTGAATCACCTAACACTACGCTATTATCGGCCATCACAGTGTCTGAATATGTCATTATAAGCCTAGCATCGTTATTCTTTGATAGCTGCTGGCGTAATATCAATTTGGCAACATCAATAGCAGTGCGCCCTTCTCGCTTTGAAGTTACGTAAGACAATTCAGCACTTTGGTTATTACGTTTCATACGTAAGCCAAGCTCAATACCGATATCTGCGTGTCTATCTTGATCATGGACCGTCGCATTGACCATACCATAGCCAAGTATATGTTTACCAAACTTAGCGCCTGCGCCAACGCCAGCTTGTGCGTAAGGGCTATGCCGATTGCCAGTAAACATGTCTGTACGAGCGCCTGTTTTCAATTGCCAAGACAGTTTAGGTTCGCCCGATAACGGTTGTCTAAGATCTTCAATCTGCTGCATATCCAAAAACACGAAATCCGTCAATGTCCATTGATGCATATCAAAGCTATAACCCAGTGACGCTTTTACGGCTTCAAAACGTTTATCAATATCTGTATGAGCGTTCAGTGGGTCTTTTACAAATAACGATAAACCAACTTCTGCCCTCTCCTCAGATAAAACGACTGTAGTCTGCGTGGTTTTGTTACTCAATGCTGGAGAGGGTTTGTTCGGTACAGTCAGCTGAGCCAAACCATTGCTAGCTGGTAGCGCAAAACGCTGACTGAGCAATTCGCTTTTGAGAGCTCGCTGCTTCAGTGTATTGTCTTGTGTGATTTTATAAGTACGATGTAAGATCAGAAAATCAAGCGCAACTGCCTTATCGTCCGCGTTTAAAGTAGCAAGTGGGGCAGTGTCTTCTGTACGAATGACAGAGTTTATGATGGCTTGTATTGGCCTAGATAATTGTACAAACTTCTCGCGCAGCTGCGTTTGTTCAGAGGGCAAATAGCGTACTGAAGAAACTAAGGAATCAGCGCCGTTGTCGTGTTCTAATAGCTGATCGAATACATAGTCTGGCGCATACCAAGGACCTACTCGCTCAGTCGTTCTTATGTCGCTTATCAGCTCAAGTATCTCTCCTGAGCGATAACCACAATTTTGTTTGATAAAATAATAGTCAAAGCGAGCGAACTTTGCTTCGTACAAATGATAGTTCAATAATTGCGTTTCAAAGGTATCTAGATTGAGCACGTACTCCCACATATCACGTTGCTCGTTCTTGGAATATACCGCGTCTTGTTTAAAAAATTCCGTCTCTGAAAACCCAGCATCATAAAACCCAAATAGTCCTTTTAGCGCGTACATCGCACCGTTCTCATTTTCTGGAATACGAGCGCCGAAGTTGTATGAGTTATTAAGTAAGTCCTCGCTAGATAGCTCTCTGACATCACTGTTCGTATTATTGGCATTATCTATAGGCGTGTTGGTTTTGACCAGTACATGACCAAATGAAGAAGCTGGGTTTTTTAAATAGCTGCTTACTAGGATCAAGCTTATTTCTTGATTCGCATCGGGTAATTTTGAGCAGTTTTTGAGATCGACGTTCAGCTCTGGTAGATGATGATTAAGCCATAAATATCTGGCTGGATACTTACAAGCTACGCCCTCATTATTTATTTGCTCTATCGTTGCTATAAGCTCTGCATAGGGATCAAAATTACGTTTCGAACGAGGCTTAGGATTGGTTAAATAAAAATCTGGTGAGATGACTTCAGCCTTGCCATTTTTATAAAACAATAAATGTTGCCATTGGGAGTGCTTAGCCAATGATTTTAGTTTTATGGGATCAATAGCGGTATTTTTTTGAGAGTTTCGGTTTTGCTCTTGTATCTGCGATTCAGTGAGTCGTTGTACGCTTGGCTCAATATCTGACAAGTTCTCGCGATCACTTAAAGTCATGTCTGCTGCGATAGCCGAATCATTACTAGAAGAGAACTTATTTTCGTTATCTACTATTACTGGATCTGAAGCATAGGCATTCGTTTCATCAACTTCCGCATTGCAAATAGTCGTTGCAGCCAAATAGGCCACCCATAAAAACATCTTTTGCATTTTATTTAGATACCATAAATACATGAGCAATAAAAAACACGTAAGCACTAGGTTTACGTGTTTTTATCATTAAATCATCAAAAGTTTGAGTATTAAACTAAAAACTTAATACCTAGCACTTTCAATATTTAGATAGCACAGCTTTGCTTAACGATGCTAAATAGCGTCTCAGCATTTTGATCTTGCGTAGCAGTACGATAGGCAGAAGTCTGAGTATATTGACCATACTGTGCGCGTACGCTAGCGGCTGAATCACAGTTAGCAACACTTTGTAGGGCAGATAAATGAGCACCTTGGCCTGAAGCTAGATCTTTTTCAACACTTGGGAAGGCTTCTTTAATCAAAACCGCAGCTCTAACGTTACCACCTTGGCAAGTTTCAGGAGACATAGAGTCAGAAGTAGCAGCCGTAGTACCTAAATCCCAAGTCACGTTAGAGATAATAGCTAAGATAGGGCTAGAATTACCAAACAAAGCACCACCAATACCACACTGCTTATAAATCTGCTCGATAGTGCGACCAGTTTCTGCCGTTTTAAAGCTAGAACCAAGATCGGCATTAGCTGCGCTAAATGGAATCATAGCAGCAACAACTGAAGCAATCGCAATTTTTTTCAACATAAAACTTCCTCGAAAGATGATAAAAAATAGATTATTTGACCAAAAATCAAACTTATCATGAGTATATTTGATAGATACTCTAAAATAATGTTTAACCTTATGCATTCTACAAAATAGTAAGAATATAGCAAGGTTTTTTTACATTATATTATCTATTTCTATTTGAGCTTTCATAACGATAATTATGCTATATCGATAGATTTGGTCTTTATATATTACCTATTTATATTGTGTGATTGGTTTTCCAATATTTTGTCGGCTTCTTTATGAGAATCACTCTTTATAAGTCTAATTTTAGTACCTACGTCATCATTATTCTTACTAAAAAATAGCTATTTTTCCTTAAAAAACAGGTATTTGACCTCATGAGTTTTTTACACGGCAGTAATAATATGACAAGCTAGCTCTTGTAGAATCCCCTATTATTCATACTCATAGGGAGTATAGATAACGTAGGCAAGAGCATCTGTCTATTTTATTAATTGCTTAAAGGTATTAAATGTCTTATTTAATCAAGTCTTTGGTTGTCACTTTATCGCTACTACTTAGCACCACAGTTTTCGCTGCCAATACCAGTTACTACGGTAGTAAGTTTCATGGCAAGCGCACAGCGAGTGGCAGTATTTTCAACATGAACTCTCTAACCGCTGCACATCGCACGTTACCGTTCGGCACGAAGGTACAAGTAACCAATCAAAAGACAAAGCAGAGCGTCGTTGTAAAAATCACGGACAGAGGACCTTTTATTAGAGGTCGTATCCTTGATTTATCAAAAGCCGCTGCTGGTGAAATAAACTGTCAGCTTTGTACGACCACGATGGAAATACTGTCGTACGGCGATGGCAAATATCGTAAGGAATAATGTAATAAAAAAGGGATGGCTTATGCCATCCCTTTTTCATGTCTGCCTATATAACTAGCTATCTAGAACGCTTTATGCGAACTTAGCTTCCATCTCTTCTAAAGTCGTCATTGATAGTAGTAACTTCTCTTCATTATCACTATGTTGCTGCTGTAGCGCCGTTTGCTCATTTAGCAATACAAGCAAGTCAGACTTACGGCTCTCTTCGTATAGCTCAGTATCAGCCAGCTTTTCCTCAAGTGTCACGAGCTGCTTATCAATCTTAGCCAGTGTCTTTTCTGTTTCCTCTATCTCGCGGCGGATAGGTGCTGTCATTTTGCGTTGTTCAGCCGCTAGCTTACGCTGCTCTTCTTTACTAAGTGCAGGCGTCGCCGCTTTACTATTTGATGAGTTATCAGATGCTTTGTTGCTTACTTGGCTACTGTCTGTTTCACGTGAAACAAACTTCTTACTCTCTTTTTTACTTTTTTTCTTACCGGTATTCTTATCTGATGCGTTCTCTTGCTTGCGCTTCTCTGCTAGCCACTTGCCATAGTCACCAATGTCGCCATCGAACTCTTCGATGATGCCATCATGTACTAGATACAGCTCATCACAGACATTGGCAATTAGTTCTCGATCATGCGATACCAGTACCACTGCGCCTTGGAAACCTTGCAAGGCTATGGTCAACGCTTGACGCATTTGTAAATCCAAATGGTTGGTTGGCTCATCAAGCACAAGGACATTTGGACGTTGCCAAACGATCAATGCTAGCGTTAGACGTGCACGCTCACCACCTGAGAATAGCTCACTTGGTGTATCAATACGCTCACCGCGGAAGTCAAAGCTACCCAAAAACGAGCGTAGCATCGCATCAGAGGTTTTACCTGCTAGGCGACGTAACATCTCTATAGGCGTTGCTTGGGCATCTAGGATATCCATTTGATGCTGATTGAAATAGCCTAGCTTTAGCGTATCCGAAACACGATACTTCCCTGTTAATACACCAAGCTCACCGACTAATGCTTTAATCAGCGTTGATTTACCAGCGCCGTTCATACCCAGTAAGCCGAGACGGGTATCAGGGGTTACCTGTACATTGGCATTATGTAGAAGCGGTGTGTCACTATAGCCAATATCTGCGTTGGTCAGCTCAATCAGCGGTGAGCTCATGTTTGCAGGCTCATAGAACTGGAAGGAGAACGGGTTGTCAGCCATCATTGGTGACAGCTCTGCCATGCGCTCTAACTGCTTAATACGGCTCTGTGCTTGCTTAGCTTTACTGGCTTTGGCACGGAAACGACGAATGAAATCATCTAAATGTGCCTTAGTTGCTTCTTGCTTTTCAAACGCTTGCTGCTGCTGCGCCATACGCTCGTGACGGGTACGAATGAACTGCTGATAGTTACCAGTATAAAGGGTGATTTTTTGCTGCTCTACATGCAGGATATGACCGACTGTCGCGTCCAAAAACGCCTGATCATGCGAGATGACGATGACCAGACCCATATAAGCATTGATCCATGTTTCAAGCCACAGGATAGCATCCAAATCCAAATGGTTGGTTGGCTCATCGAGTAACATCAGATCAGCACGGCTCATCAAGGTTTTGGCGAGGTTTAAGCGCATACGCCAACCACCAGAAAACCCTTCTACTGGCAGTTCATGCTGGCTAGTCTTAAAACCAAGACCTGCCATAATTTGTGCCGCTTTGGTCGGCGTACGATACCCGTCGATTTCATCGAACTGCTGGTGCAACACACCAATTTGCTCATCACTGACACTGCTCAAATCGTTTAGCGCAGCATTAATTTCATACCACTGCTCATCACCGCTCAATACATAATCAATTGCAGACTGCGTCGTAGCACCAACTTCCTGCGCCATGTGCGCCACATGCCAGCTATCAGGAATACTGACTTCACCTTTATCAAGGGTGACCTCTGTATCGCCTGTACCCATCTGCGTCAGTAATAGCGCAAATAAGGTAGATTTGCCTGTGCCGTTGTTGCCCGTCAGTCCAACTTTGTGACCTGGATGGAGCTGAAAGCTTGCACCTGCAAACAATTCACGACCATCACGGCGAACACCAACGTCTTTAAATTCGATCATATAATTTCTTCATCTCAACAATAATATAGATATAGGGCAATAAGAAACACACATAGGGTATGCCAGCTGGCGGCTATTATTTCAAACGCTCGCCCCATAGGCAAACAATTAAATAACTATTTCAAAACTAAGTATTTATTACGCTAAACACCTTACGTTGCATAAGCGACTCTTGAGCTCATACATGGTTGTTACTATTATAAAGGTTATGGCCGTAAAATACCGTAATATGACTAATAAGCTTTAAGACTGTCTAATATTATTAAGTAGTGTTTTATATAGTCATACGCTATTTAGTCACACGCTATTATTTTTTAGTCTGGTTATTGGTTTAGCCCATTGACGCAGTTATTTTAAAAAACACAATATCAAAAATGGATAACTGCTATTCATTAGTAAAATTCAGTAGTTGCATCACTCTTGACAAACGAATCAGCACCCCCATTATGATATACTGCTAAAAGATAAGTGCCCACCATCAATAGAGCCAATAAAACGTTGTGGTGGCACAAATACTATTTTGAAATTGTACAAACAGCTTATAATGCACCAATAGCTTTGCCATAATGACAGCACCCAATTAAATCAAACGCCGTGCGTATCTTTATTTGCAAGTATCCTATTGCAAACCCAAACAGGACGACGACCGCATTTGATCCTAGCAACTGAGGTAGATATGAACGAATCAGCCAACCAATTTAGCCCAAGCTCAAGCCAGCCAGTAGACCCAACCGTATTAAGCCTAACTGATAGTGCGGCGCAAAAAGTACGCCGTCTACGCGAAGAAGAAGGTGATAGCGATCTTATGTTACGTGTTTATGTGACAGGTGGCGGTTGTTCTGGTTTCTCTTACGGGTTTAACTTTGCCAACGATCTAAACGAAGACGATGCCAATTTTGATAATGGAGATGTGACGTTAGTCGTCGATTCGCTAAGCTATCAGTACTTGCAAGGCTCGACCGTTGACTATACTGAAGGACTGGAAGGGGCACGTTTTGTGGTGACCAATCCAAATGCCACGACCACGTGCGGCTGCGGTTCGTCATTCTCTATATAAGCTAAATAGACGCGGTCGCGCTATGGTTATTAAGATAATGCGATAGTGTGCCAATACTATGTCAAATGGCTTGTAGGCATAATGAACAAAGCATCTATCTCTCAGGTAGATGCTTTTTTTATCAAACTGTCTGGCCAGAATAACGCTATATTCGAGATGAATTTGTATTAAAAACAGGGTCAAAATCCTCACAAATCGCTTTGCCTAAAGCTTATCGTATTTGTAATTGTCCGTGGTTTTCAAGGCAGCTTTGAGCTAAACTGACGGAATTATTGACCTAACATTTACCTATTTTATGGACAAACGCTTATCGTGTTTTGATCCGCCATAATAAATAACAATAGATGACTATTATGAGTAATTTTGCGAGTAGCTTTGTTAATTTCGAGATCCCTAATTGGTTTGATAGCCAATACTTAACGGGTATGCTCCGCGGTATTGAAAAAGAGGGCCTGCGCGTAAAGCCTGATGGTTTCTTGGCACAGACCCCGCATCCAGCCAAACTTGGATCAAAACTTACCCATCCTTTTATTACTACCGATTACTCAGAAAGTCTGCTTGAGCTCATCACTGAACCAAAATCCTCACCAAAAGAGACCCTTAATATGCTGCGCCAATTGCACGTATTGGTCTATCAGGGCATACCTGAAGGTGAGCTGATGTGGCCATTATCGATGCCTTGTATGTTGTCTTCTAAAGATGAGGATATCCCACTAGCTGATTATGGTAGCTCTAATACGGGTAAGCTAAAAACTCTATATCGCAGTGGCCTTGGTATTCGCTATGGTCGCCGCATGCAGACGATTGCTGGTCTACATTACAACTTGTCTTTTGGTGATACGTTGTTTGAGACATGGCAAGCCAAAACACCGACCGCACAAAGTCAAACGTTGACAGAGTTCAAAAACGAAAAATACTTAGGGCTGATTCGTAACTTTAAACGTCTAACCAGCCTTGTTTTATATTTACTGGGTGCCAGTCCGAGCGTATGTCCTTGTTTCTTGGCAGGGCGTGAGCACGATTTAGAATTGCTCAATGATTCGACCTATTACAAACCTGCTGCGACTAGCCTGCGTATGGGCAAGCTTGGCTATACCAATAGCGTGCAAGAGCAGCTTGATATCCGTTACAACTATCTGCCAGAGTATGTCGATGGTCTACGCCGTGCCATTCAAACGCCGCACGAGAGCTTTGCTAAGCTTGGCTTAGAAGACGAAGATGGTAACCCGATCCAAATTAACAATCATATTCTACAAATAGAAAACGAGTACTACAGCCCTATTCGTCCTAAACAAATCGCAATGAGCGGTGAAACACCAACCGAAGCGCTTGAGCGTCGCGGTATCGCCTATGTTGAGTTCCGCGCTATCGATCTTGATCCATATAGTGATGTTGGTATTCGCCTCTCTAGCGCTTGTTTCTTGGAAGTGATGGCGCTGTACTGTCTGTTCAGTGACTCACCAGACCTGCTACCTGAAGAAGAAGACACGCTCGCTATCAATCTTGAGCGGGTGGTCAATGAAGGTCGCCGTGATGACTTGCATATTATCAATAATGGTCAAGAGCAGTCACTTGAAAGCTGGATGCTAACGCATCTAGAGCGTATGCAGCCGCTTGCTGCGTTGCTTGATGCTCACTACGGTGGTAATGATTACCGTGCAGCTGTAGCACTAATGCAGGGCAAAGCAGGACACTCTGAGTCGACTATCTCTGCACAAGTAAATTCCGACAGCAAACGCTTAGGCAGCTTATGGCAGCTCGGATTTACATTGGCTCAGCAGCATCGCGAGTCTTTATTACAGCAGACACTTAGTCCAAATACCCAAGCTAAATACGAGGTATTGGCAGAAAAATCTATCTTACAACAAGCTGAGATTGAGCAGTCTGAAACAGAAGACTTTGCGGAATTTTTACAGCAGTATCGCTAAGCCTTGATTGCTAAGTCCTGACTATGAAATTTTAACTGCCAGTTATTGATTGCTGAATTCTGATGACTAGTTGACGATTGCTAAGGTCTGATTGCTAAGGTCTGACTGTAAAATTTTGACTGCTTAATCTTGATTGCTACCCTATATCTATTATAGATAAACCCATAAGAGTAACCGCACAATGCGACAGCTAACCACTTACCGTAACCTGCAAGTATTTTTGGTGATAATGGCCATCATAGGCATGAGTTTTGCGCTGTTTTATCTACAGCGTCATCTAGGGCTTTCACCTTGCCCACTCTGTATTTTTCAGCGTGTTGGTCTAATCGTCATGGGCGGATTTGCCCTGATATCAGCGTTGTTTAATCCTAAGTCTAAAGTGATAAGACTATTGCTATGGCTTGGGAGTCTAGTAGGTATCGGCTGGGCAACTGCGGTAGCAGCACGCCATGTATGGCTGCAACATTTACCTGCTGACCAAGTACCTTCTTGTGGTCCAGGACTGAACTATTGGCTTGATACCCTCCCTATCCTACAAGTATTCAAAGAAGTATTTGCAGGATCTGGCGAATGCGCCTCTGTTGATTGGATGCTTATGGGATTAAGTATTCCTGAGCAGTCGTTGATTCTATTTAGTGTGCTGCTGATCGTACATGTCTTGATATTAATGCGTATCGTAAAATCTTCCAAGTAGTATCTTATGACTCAATAAGACGTTAGGTTTCTTTCCTAGTTCTGCTTTTAAAACAGACATTGCTATCTTCGATACGATGTCTGTTTTTTTGTCTACTATTAACCCGCCCTTACAACCCATATTAGCGTTACCAACAGGTATCGCTAATGTCGACTTATGCCTTTTAGATATAAGGCCAACAACAAAAAGCCCACAGAGATATTTTCAAGCCTTTGATATCTTTAGTCAGCTTACCTTATAAACGGATAAGCATTAGATATTTAAACGGATAAGCATTAGATATTTGTCGCTCTCTACTCATAAGCTATCTGTATTTTGAATATAAGATAATGCTGTCAAGTTCTTAATTTATATTATTACTACGCGCCCATGCCTTATTATCCTTATCTTTGACAATGGCTTTACGTTGTCGATAGTATAGATGAGCTTGAAAAATACTTGTTAAAAACTGTTTTTGATATGACCATGATATATTTTGCTTCCGTTCGCTCTACCACGCTTGCTATCGTAAAACGGTGGCGTCCTTCGTTACTGGTAGCGTCACTATGTGTGCTACTCGTAGGCTGTGATAGTGCCTCGTCCAATACCGATAAAGACATGGTATCTACGTTTGCGTCGACTGGTTCTGAATCGCAGGAGGCTTCACAATCATTGCAAGATGACAATATTGAGAGTGCTGAGCTAGCGAATGATGATGAGACAGGCGAAATGGTGGAAGGGCAATCATTAATTGCTGCTGCTCAGTCAAATAAAGATACCTATGCAGACAGCTCTATGGAGCGATCAGAAGCGAAAAGCAGTATGCTGCAAGCGACATTGATGGGCGATTATGGCGGTATGGTCTCTTGTATAGATTGCGACAGTATCGACGTTACACTGAACCTATTCGCTGATGGTTCCGTACTAAAATCAAGTTATTATCATAATCCTGAAAAACCAAAAACACCTCTACTCGAATCGGGTATCTACCGACAAGACAATGATAAGATCACCATTGTCTATGAAGGAAAAAATATCGAGACCTATCATATCCAAGACAACCACTTGATACGGATTGATGAACACGATAATTTAGAGGATGACTATACGTTATCTCGCAAATAAAAGCGTCATCATGCTAACTATTAGTTGGCGTATCGCTACATACTAAAACAGCCAAATTACATTAGCTACATAGCGCCTACTTGTTAGGCGTTTTTTATTGGTCATCGAACAGGGTTTACTTTACAATGATTGTTTGTTTGCCCAGCTGATAGGTTGATCGCTATTTATCAAAGTATTTATCCTTGCTGATACCAGTTAAGCAGCTCACACTTTATTTTATCCGCTTTCTATTCTTTTCATTCAAGCGCGTACGGAACGTCTATGCATATTCATATCCTTGGTATTTGTGGTACTTTTATGGGCTCACTGGCATTGCTAGCACGTGCGCTTGGGCATACAGTCACAGGTTCAGATGCCAATGTCTATCCTCCTATGTCCACTCAGCTCGAAAATGCTGGCGTGACTATTGAAGAAGGCTATCTGGTAGAGCACTTGCAACCAACCCCAGACTTAGTCGTCGTTGGGAACGCGATGAAGCGTGGCATGGATGTGATTGAGTACATGCTAGATAATGGCTTGCGCTATACCTCAGGTCCGCAGTTTTTATCTGAGCAAGTATTGCAGTCACGTCACGTAATCGCTGTTGCAGGTACGCATGGTAAGACCACAACCACGACTATGCTTGCGTGGATATTACATTATGCTGGTATCGATGCAGGGTTTTTGATTGGCGGTGTACCATTGGTTGATACGACTGACAAGCATTTGCAGCAAGTGTTCGCGCACAGCAGCTATTTGGGTGCTGATAAAAGCGCTGATGATAAATCTGGTTACTTTGTGATTGAAGCAGATGAGTATGATTCTGCGTTTTTTGATAAGCGCTCAAAGTTCGTTCACTATCGTCCGCGTACTGCTATTTTGAATAACCTTGAGTTTGATCATGCAGATATTTTTGCGGATCTCAATGCAATACAAACTCAGTTCCACCATATGGTGCGCATGATTCCCAGCACTGGCAAAATCATCATGCCAGCCGCGACCATTAGTCTAGAAGATACGCTAGCAAAAGGGGTTTGGACACCTATTTGGCGTACTGCTGTCATCGACTCTACTTTAGCTAATACGAGTGAAAACGCGCGTGCTCTGAAAGGTAGTAGCGATTGGCAGGCTGAGCTGATTCAAGAAGACGGTAGTAAGTTCAAAGTTAGTTTTGCCGCTAATGAAGATGCCTCTGCCGTTGTAAACTGGTCAATGAGCGGTATCCATAACGTCAATAATGCATTAGTTGCTGTGGCTGCGGCCTATGATGTTGGCGTCAGTGTTGAGACTGCTTGTGCTGCTTTATCAGATTTCGCTGGTATCAAGCGTCGGATGGAGCTGATCGGCGACGTCAATGATATCTTAGTCTTTGATGATTTTGCCCATCATCCAACGGCTATTACGACCACATTGGATGGTGCCAAAAAGAAGCTGTCTGATAGACGCATTTGGGCTATCATTGAGCCGCGTAGCAACACTATGAAAATGGGTATTCATCAAGACAGCTTGGCTCAATCAGCGGCACTTGCTGACTACACATTATGGTACGAGCCTACCGGTTTGGAATGGGGCTTAAAAGAGGTCATCGAACAAGCTAAGTCTACTAGCGACTCTATCGGCAACCAACAAGTGCTATCAAGCATTGATGCTATCATTGAGCATATCAGCGGTCATGCAAAAGCAGGTGATGCGATTGTGGTTATGTCAAATGGCGGTTTTGAAGGGATTCATCAGCGTTTATTAACCGCATTGCATAATGGCTAACGCTTTTAGCTAGAATCAAGAAATAGCTTTTCTTATTTTTCTCTATACAAACGCAGCTCATCTAATAGATGGCTGCGTTTTTTATTTCTAATATTTACATATCTTCATTATATGGATTCAGCCTTACAAGTACCACGTTGATAAACGCTGTTAGCACCACTGCTACCTTTGTAACCTTTCGTTTACTTATTGCTCTTACTCAATAGCAAATCGGACTTTTTCCTCACATAGCCCCTACAGTAGTAACATTTTATGCTTACTTTTGCGTCCGGGGAGTGTTTACAATAGATTTATCAAAACTTGTAACACATTATAAATATTAATAATATTAGGAGAATAACATGAGCTTTATTTGGATGATTATTGTAGGTTTAGTCGCAGGTTTATTAGCACGTGCTATCAAACCAGGTAACGACCCTATGGGTTGGATTATGACTATCGTATTGGGTATCGTGGGTGCATTGTTAGGTGGTTTCTTAGCTGGCCTAATCGGAATCAATGCTGACGGTGGTTTCACTGGTCTTATATTCTCAGTAATTGGTGCAATTATCCTATTGTTCTTATATGAAATGATTGTCAATAAACGCCGTGCATAATTAGTTATAAACCGTACATAGTCTGGTCATAAATGATTATTAGCTAATTAAAATACTATATAAACAAAGCCTTGCGTTAAGCAGGGCTTTTTTATGCCATTTATCATCGAAATTTAGTCTTTCTATCTGCATATAGCAACATATGACTGCGAAAGTATTGATAAGCATTACTTTTGTCCCCATTTATCTTATAATATCAACCCTATTTTGTCCTTATCATTGAGGTGAGCGTTATGGCACTACTCCCTATCTTAAGTTACCCAGATCCTCGCTTGCGTACTATCGCCAAGCCTGTCAAGGAAGTGACTGCTGAAATCAAAACCTTAATCACAGACATGATCGAGACGATGTATGATGCTCAAGGCATCGGTCTTGCAGCCAGTCAAGTGGATCATCATATTCAGCTTATCGTTATGGATTTGTCTGAAGACAAAAGCTCTCCTAGAGTTTTTATCAATCCAAAAGTCACGCCACTGGTAGAAGAAAAGCAACCGTATGAAGAAGGCTGCTTATCTGTACCTGATGTCTATGACAAAGTCGAACGTCCTAATAAAGTCCGTATCGAAGCGTTAGACGGAAACGGTGAGGTCATCGATGAGGTAGTCGAAGGACTGCTTGCTGTTTGTATCCAACATGAAATGGATCATCTAAATGGCGTAATCTTCGTTGACTACTTGTCTCGTCTTAAACAGACGCGTGCTCGTGATAAAGTCCGCAAAGTTCTTAAAATACGTGAAAAGCAAGAAGCACAATCAGCAGAAAAACAGACACAAGCCGTCAACTCCTAAAGCTCTACTCTTTATTCTTATCTTTTTTATTTCGTCTTTATCCTTCACATAGTTACGTCTACAGTGAGTGTTAATATTTAGCATTCACTGTTTGGCGATAATTTTTCTAACCGATACAGTTTCCACAAAAGGTTTACTACTATGACAATGATCAAAATTGACCAATATTTTGAACCTGCCAGCTGGCAGAAATTTACCAAGGCTGCTGAAGGTCGCGAGACGCCTTTCTTAGTAGTTGACCTTAGTCGTATCGAAACTAAATACCATGAAATGGTAAGCCTGTTTCCTAATGCGAAACTGCATTATGCAATGAAAGCTAGCCCTGCGGTGGAAGTAATCGACCTATTGGCAAACCTTGGTTCAAACTTTGACTGTGCCTCTATTTATGAGCTTGATCGTGTGCTTGGTTGCGGCGTTGAGCCATCTCGTATCTCATATGGCAACACCATCAAAAAAGCTGAACATGTTAAGTATGCCTTTGAGAAAGGCATCGGTCTATATGCAACTGATTCAGAAGCAGATCTAAAAAACATTGCCAAACACGCTCCAGGTTCTAAAATATTTGTTCGTATCTTGGTGCAAGGCTCAGAGACAGCAGAATGGCCATTGTCACGTAAGTTTGGTTGCCATCCTAATATGGCCATCGACCTACTGGTTCAAGCACGCGAGCTGGGCTTGGTGCCTTATGGTATCTCATTCCACGTTGGTAGCCAGCAAAAAGACGTCGCTGCATGGGATGATGCATTAGCCAAAGTTAAATATATGTTTGACTGGATGAAGAACGAAGAAGGCATCAAGCTACAAATGATCAATCTAGGTGGCGGCTTCCCAACCAACTACATCAGCGAAGTCAATCCTATTAAGGTCTATGCAGAAGAGATTACCAGCTATTTGACTGATGATTATAATGATGATGAGATGCCTGAGATTATTTTAGAACCAGGCCGTTCACTCGTTGGTGGTTCAGGTGTCTTGGTTAGTGATGTGGTACTGATCTCTCGTAAGTCAGATACCGATTTGACTCGTTGGGTATATACCGACGTTGGTCTATTCCAAGGCTTAATCGAAACGCTAGGCGAAGCTATCAAGTACCCTGTCTATACGCCTAAGATGGAAACGTCTACCAGCGAGGGTACTGTGGTATTGGCAGGCCCAACCTGTGATTCAACCGATATCATGTATGAAGAAGCGGGTTATCAGCTACCAGAAGAGCTTGAGATTGGTGATAAAATCTACTGGCTCACCACTGGTGCTTATACCAATTCGTACTCATCGGTAGAGTTCAATGGTTTTCCACCGCTAGAAGTGGTCTATATTGACTAGTACTTAATATTGCTCCACAAAAAAGCGCGGCACGGTTAATACCCGTGTCGCGCTTTTTTGTGCATAATGATTTGCTTGGTAAGCTATTCAACTCGTAAAGAAATAGGCACGCTATTATGGTTATTAATAGTTCGGCTACCGTTACTAGCGCTACTGCTTGAGTTTTGTAAAATCTGTCCAATCGTCACCCACTGTCCACGTGGTACGATAATCGTACTATTCAATCTTTGACCCCGAATAGCATTGCTAGCACTGTTAGTAGAATTGTTAGTAGAACTCATTTGATTATAAGGTGAATTCGGCTGCACTAACCTTTCTTCCACTTGGGAAAGTTGTACTTCCACCTGTCCATTGGGCAGTAGTCTTGGTGTGACGGCAATCCCTTGTGTCGTTGGCAATAGTATTTGCTGCTGAATCACGATCTGCGGTTTGAAACTATCGTTAGCTGAACGATGATAAGTTGAATAGTTATTAGCATTATAGGTTTGAGTTAGCGAGTAGAGCGTACCTGTGCTGATACTCGCCGCATTGCCAGATAGTGTTTGTACTTGATACAGATTACTACTCTGCTGCTGGCTGCTACGCTGACTAATAACCCCTGCACCTTGGATACCGCGATTGGTAATAATGACCTGACCCTGCTGAATATTGCCTTGCCCGCTACTACTATTGCCAACACGTACGGCGACCGTCAATGCTTGTGGCTGACGGTCAATCTGAGACAACAATTGCTGTACCGCCTGATAATTGCGTGCCGTCGTTCGCAGTACCAATTTATCTTGATACGTAGTCACCGTCCCACCGTCAGGACTACTATTTAATTGCTGCCTAACTGCAGGTAACAAACTAGCCCCATCATAAGTATGGATAACATAGGTTTGAGGAGTACTGGCTTGTACGGTAATTGGTAGAACCGCTAAACTCAGCGTACCGATTGACAAACATGCATGGCTTGCAAGGTTGATGGTACAAACAGCACCAATCAGTCTCGGACTAATATAACGTTTGATACTATTCATACCTGCTCCCTTGCTGCTATTAAGTCATCAGTCATCACGCTATAGTCAATCATCAACCATTAACTATAAATAGTCGTTAGTCACTTAATCCAAGTACATCTTGCATGTTGTACTGACCTACTTCCTGCTCAACGACCCAAGTTGCGGCACGCACTGCACCAGCGGCAAATGTCATGCGCGCACGTGCACGATGGGTAATCTCAACCACTTCACCATCTGCGATGAACATCACAGTATGGTCGCCTACGATTTCGCCACCACGTACTGCATGAATACCAATTGTTCCAGATTTGCGCTCGCCAGTTTGTCCTTCGCGGCCATAAATAGCGACGTCTTTTAGGTTCTGTCCGCGTGCTTCTGCGACGGCTTCGGCCATCATATATGCGGTACCAGAAGGTGCATCGATTTTGTGTTTATGATGGGCTTCGATGATCTCCACATCAGCATCATTACCAAACGCTTTGGCAGCCATACCGAGTAGCTTCAATGATAAATTAACGCCTGTCGAATAGTTACCCGCATATACGATAGTGATTTTCTCACTTGCCTTCGCCAGTACTTGTTCTTGCTGTTCATTGAATCCTGTCGTCCCGATGACCATAGCGACACTGTGCTCAGCACAAACTTGCATGTTTTTTTCAGTAGCGTCAGGCAAGCTAAAATCAATCAGCACATCGATATCATTAATCACAGCGGCTAAGTCATCAACGATTTGCACATTTAAATGGCCGATAGCAGCAACTTCGCCGGCATCAGCACCAACTAGGCTAGAGCCTTGACGCTCAATCGCTGCTTTTAATGTAGTTTGCGGGTTATTCTGTACTGCCTCGATAAGCATACGACCCATACGTCCGCCTGCACCGATTACTCCAACGTTAATAGATTTATTATTCGCTTGTTCGCTCATACTTTTACCTTAGATGTTTTATATTTGGTGAAATTATTTTTGACTATCATTTATCGTAAGTTTAGCAAATATCATCACATGAATGGCTTTTTATACCATCAATAAAAAGCCCAAAGGTTTCATGTGAAACCTTTGGGCTTAGTTCAATACTAGCTAATTAGCTAAACTATTTCTTAATCGAATAAATCGCCGATTTTTTTGAAGAATGACTTCTTATGTGGCGACTGTTGATGCTTGCTGTCGTCATCCAACGTGTCTTGGAATTGACGTAACAAGTCTTTTTGCTCACGAGTCAGATTTACTGGCGTTTCGATAACCACACGGCAAATCAAATCACCTTTCATGGTAGTACGGACTGGCGTTACGCCTTTACCGCGTACACGCAGTAACTTACCGCTTTGCGTACCTTCTGCCACTTTGATTTTTACTTTGCCATCTAAGGTTGGGATTTCGACTTCTTTACCCAACGCTGCATCAGTAATGCTGACGGGTACATCCATATATAGGTCAGCGCCTTGACGGGTAAAGACATTATGCTGTTTGACGCGTACTTCGACATATAGATCGCCGTTTTGTACGCCAGCACCGCCCGCTTCGCCCTCGCCTGCTAGACGAACGCGATCACCGTCATCGACGCCTGCAGGGATAGAGACTTCTAAGGTGCGTGATTTGTCTTTTACGCCATTGCCATGACAGTCTGAACAAGGGTTTTTGATCTGTTTACCAGTACCGCCGCAATGAGGGCAAGCTTGCTGTACCGCAAAGAAACCTTGCTGCATACGTACTTGACCTTGGCCATGACAAGTCTGACAGGTAACCACATCAGACGCATTTTTTGCCCCTTTACCATCACAGGTATCACAAGGCGCAGGAGCCGTGAAACTGATTTCTTTTTTGCAGCCACGTACAGCTTCTTCTAATGTCAGCTCAATCACATAACGCAAGTCAGAGCCGCGACGCGAACGCCCACCGCCGCCGCCACGTTGCTGACCGAAGATATCACCGAAGTTACCAAAGATATCGCCAAAGATATCTTGGAAGTTGCCGCCACCTGCGCCGCCGAAGCCGCCGCCACCCATGCCGTTTTCAAAGGCTGCATGGCCCATACGGTCGTAGGCTGAACGTTTCTCTTCGTCGCTCAATACTTCATAAGCCATTGAAGCTTCTTTGAATTTGTCTTCCGAATCAGGATCATCAGAGTTGCGATCTGGATGGTATTTCATGGCAAGCTTACGGTAGGCTCGCTTAATTTCTTTGCTGTCAGCGGTCTTGCTGACACCTAATATTTCATAAAAATCGCGCTTACTCATGCTCTCTCCTATCGTCTTTACAGCCACACCGGCTCGTCAAGTCATCAGCTCAATTGATAATTGTCTTAATCTTATTCGTGGTTCTTAGCTAATGGATATGTATAACGTTTCACATGAAACACAACAACTCACCATGCTATAGAACCATAATGCTTAGACTTAACCAACAAATACGGTGAAGGCTGCTTAGCCAAATCAATTATAAAAAGTTTGCGCTATTTATGGAGATGGTCTGCTGATTTATCAAGCTCTTAAATGACGAAATTAGCAGTTGGCATCGCTGCGGCAAAAGCCAAACGATTCATTAAGGTTACTGCAAAGCTTTTCGTACCTGAGCAGTGCCCAGTCGTGCTAATATTTACCGCCACATCTACGGTCATTTATACTCATATTGATGACGATTGCGACAAGGTATCAAGTCTTATGAAAAAGCTGGTTATTCTATTAATCATCATTGCGGTAGCAGTGTATGCAGGCTCGCCTTATTACAGCGCTTATCAGCTCAAAAACGCTTATGATGATAAAGACGGTGCCACTATCGCAGCGGCTATTGATTATGAGCAAGTGCGACCAAGCGTCCAAAATCAGCTAACCAGCCAATTTGCGACGACAATGACTAAGTATCCATTAATTTCTGAATTGGGTGGTGAGCCGTTGACCGAAGCCGCGAATGGTTTTATCGCGCAGGCAGTTGAAGGGGCCATCACGCCGCAGAATATCGAAAAGGTGATTAATACCCAAGGTCAAGCCAATACAGCAACCAAAGAGCTAGCCGCAGCATGGGCCATCGCTAGCGATCAAGTTGACTTGAAAAACCTAATTCAAAGCTTAATCATTCAGCGCGGTGATGTCGATGCCGTGGTCAAAAGCCAAATACAGCAAGTCATGAAAAAACAAGCGGCAGAACTTGAGCAGCAAGTAGCCCAAGGCAATGACAGTGAAAAGCCAACGCTTAGCTACTGCGGTATTAATTGCTTTAGTATTAGTGGTCAGGTAAAAGGCTACCCTCTCACTATCGAGATGCAGCGTGAAGGGCTTATCAATTGGAAAATCGTTGATATCGTCTTACCATAAATTATTTAAGACAGCTTTTGAGATGCAAAAATGTCTGAATAGAACCATAAAAAACCGCCTTATGAACTGATTCATAAGGCGGTTTTTTTACGTTGTTTAGCAGTCCAATACCTTAAAGTTTTGAATTATTGAAACACTTAACCATACCAGTCGATTATTCAACGCCCAAGAATTCTAGAAATTCTGGACTCTCAAAACTCGCCTGATATAGTACGCCATCTTCACGGTAGATGGCAGGCGTCGCCATCACCGCAAGTCCAGCTGCTTTTTCACGATTGGGTGTCACATGGTCAACTGTACAACTTGCTGATGCAGGTGTCATTTCACCCTGTAGCATTGCCCTGTCAAATGCCTGACGACGACTGTCTGCATCCGCTTGGCACCAGATACCACGCATCTGCTTCGGTGACGCCTCATATATCGGGTAGCCGATGACATTGACTGTCACACCTTTCGCATTGAGTGATGGCACTTGCTGATGTAATCGGCGGCAGTAAGGGCAGTTCACATCATCCGCCACATAGATAACGGCTCTCTCAGTAGTGGTTGCTGGATAAGTAATCAGTTGGCTTTTGTCCAATGACGCAAACACAGACTGGTTTTTGCGTTTGTCAAAGTTCTCATCGAGTCCGATAAATTGACCGTTTTCGATGACTGATATTTCACCATCGGTAATATACTGCGCATCGTCCGATAGTAAAAACGGCACGCCTTCTAGCGTTGCTCCCCAGATAACACCCGGTACTGCGGTATAAAAGAATGGCGTTTTAGCGCTCATGTTCTTAAGCGCAGCCATATTTGCTAGCATGTCAGACTTGACTGAAGCACTGACAGGTTCGCCTACCTGCGCACTCGTGCTACGTACTGGCATTTTAGTGATAACTTGCTTACTCGGATTATTCTGTAGCTCACCCTGAATGACGTAACGACCATCTTCGCTGATGTGCAGCGGCAGTTGTCCGGCCAAATTCACTTGGTACATATTGGGCAGTTTGGATGGCACAATAGAAGTAATCTGTGTTTTGATGCCTGCTTGGGTCAGTACTTGGCGCAACCGCTTATCGACAGTCGCACTCACTGCTTCAGCTGCTTGCGAATTTGTAGTGTTTTGCGTTACGTTATTACTATTAGCATCCGCTGAACTTGGCTGAGCGCAAGCAGTCGTTGCTAATAGTATGACGCTGATCAGGCTAGTGGACTGTAATACAGGTAATGTCACAGAGAGATTCCTATCTGGTTTTTAATAATGGCAGTTTTCAATATTAAGACCAATTCCAAATCTACAACTAACTGAAAGGTAGCAATACATTTTCTGATTAGTCAGATTTTTAGAGTTGGTTTAAGGGTTGTCTGTCATAAAAATATAGATAAAAAAGACTGTAGCATATGGGATAGTTTTGCAAAGCACTTAATGGCTAATGTCGCAAAACTGCTACTTAGCTTTAAGAGATAGGCAACACAGGTAGGTAGTAGACATAAATACAATATAGCAGACCGCAAAAAGCAGCACACTAAGTAGCGGCTGCTAATGGGTTTAAAACGATAGTTTCAAGACAAATACTAATGCCAAAGCTTAATAATTTCAGTGCTCATTGATTAAAACTTGGCAACTTCTTCTGGCGTTAAGAAACGACTGTCGCCTTTTTCTAGCCCTTCTAAATTGATATGACCGATACTGGCGCGGTGCAGTTCTGTGACTCGATTACCAAAGTAGCCCATCATACGTTTGACCTGATGGTATTTGCCCTGCTCTAATGTTAGGCGTGCATGTTTTTCATCAATGAACTCAAGAATAGCAGGCTTGGTTGGCTCATAATCACCTTCAAGCAAGATGCCTTCAGCCACTTTCTTCACGGCTTTTTCTTGTGCATCACTATCCATTGCATCTGCCAAAGTCAGCTCGTACACCTTTGCATGCTCGTGCTTAGGACTGGTGACACGGTGCAGCCAGCCGCCATCATCACTCATCAGCAATGCGCCAGTGGTATCGACATCGAGACGCCCAGCGATACGCAAGCTGCCCAATTCTGGTACAGCAATCAGTTCAGTGACGATTGGATATTCTTTAACTTTTAGCGTGCACTCGAAGCCTTCAGGCTTATACAATAAGATATAGCGATTACCCGCAGCGACCGACAACGGCTCGCCTGCCCACATCACATCATCATTGACCACATCGACATGTAGGCCAGGATCTTTGACTACTTGATCGTTTACGGTGATTTCGCCGGCGTGCATGATCTTTTTTGACTCTTTACGCGACAGCTCGGTGGCTTTACTAATGAATTTATCTAAACGCATACTATTTACTACCATCGGTTTTATTATACCAGCCCTAAATCAGAAATTAACGACGCCAGCACTCAGCCGTGAGCGGCTCATTATCTTCGATGGTTAGAAATGGTACTATAATGAAAAATTAAATGAACACTGTGCCCAATACAAAGCCAGTGAAAGTCAGACCAGTTTAACATATCCAACCTAAGCCTGATGAAATATGAGCTATCAAACGTTAAAACGTGCCGTTACCACGCGACTCGAAATTAAAAAATCTGAGTTTATTGCTTATGCCTATCCGGTGACCTCTCGCGAGCAAGCAATGTTTCACGTGGAACAACTTCGCGAGCAATATGCCGATGCACGGCATTTTTGTTGGGCATACATCATCGGTGATCCAGATAATACCACTAGTGCTGGTTTTGATGATGATGGCGAGCCAAGTGGTACGGCAGGCAGGCCAATATTAAATGTCCTTCAGCATAAGTCGATCGGCAATGTGATTATCGTCGTAGTACGTTACTTCGGTGGTATCAAATTGGGTGCTGGCGGTCTCACTCGTGCTTACGCGGGCTCTGCTCAAGCGGCCGTCGACGAGATGATACTAAACCCTTATGTACCGATGACCCAGATTCAGATACTGGCAGAATTTGCGACTGAAGCGCAATGCCGCTATATGATAGAGAGCCTTGGCGGTCATATCGACGATGTTGCCTATAATAAGCAAGTGACCTTAACCGCCACACTCGCTAAAGCAGATGTCGAAAATTTAAAAGCGCGACTTGCGATGGATGGTCGAGTATTGAACAATTCAGAAGACTAAAAAATTCTGACTAACTACTTATCGGCCGTTTCAGATAGTTCTCTTTTCAATATATTTATTTGTTAGCTTTTTCAGTAACTGTTTCTCGGTTAATAATTTTTAGCAGCTACTTCTCAGTAGCTAATTTCCAGTAGCTGTTTTCAGTAATCATGCGTTCACTGAAAATTATTGGTTTTCACAGGTACTGGCGTTATGATAAAAAAACCTTTATCACACTACTCTATTTGTTTTTCCACGATCATTAAATAAGACCAATATATGTCAACTTCAACCAAACCTTTTTCTCCAGCACCTTTTAAGCCACCATTTTGGCTGACCAATCCACACTTGCAAAGTATCTTGCCCAAGTTTTTTGCGCCAAAGGCACCCACCTACCGCCGTGTGGTCGAAAAAGACTCATTGGACGAGAGCGATATTGCCTATGACTTTTATGATGCGCACCCTGTAGAAATGTCAAAAGATGGCGAGCTTGAGCAAACCCCATTGATTGTCCTCTTCCATGGCATGGAAGGCAGTAGTGACAGTCATTACGCTCGCGCACTGGCGTACCAAATGCATGCGCAAGGCTGGCATTTTGTGGTGGCACATTTCCGCAGTTGCGGCGGTATTCCTGCCAGTGGTACAGTATTTTATAACGCCGGTGACACTGACGAGGTGCATCATGCGCTACAGAATTTGCGTGAGCAGTATGCCAATATCTATGCCGTTGGTGTCTCTCTAGGTGGCAATGCACTGGCCAAATACATGGGCGAATATGAGGACAAAGTCCTATGTAAAGGTGCCGTTGTTATCTCCGCGCCCGTCGATATGTCTTCAGCTGCCATTACTATGCACAGCTTCTTGAGTCATCGTATCTATACGCCTTATCTGCTTAACCCAATTATCAAAAAAGCATTGGCAAACGATCTCACGCAAGATGAGATCAATTCTATCAAAGCTGCCAATCGTATCAGTGATTTCGATGATATCTTTACCGCGCCGCGTCACGGATATCGCTCCAAAAACGACTATTACCATACTGCATCCGCCATGCCGTATTTGCGCAACGTCACTCACCCTCTGCTATTAATCAGTGCAAAAGATGATCCTTTCATTGGCTTTACTGCTACGCCAAATGATGTCTCTGAGAGTGTCACTATCTTAGATACTGAGCATGGTGGACACATCGGTTATCTGAGGTATCGCTCAGACAACGGGCATTCCAAAAGCAAATCGTCTATCACCAATGATAAAGAGTCCAAGACTTCAAAATTCGATATCAACTGGATACCTGAAACGGTCAGCGCTTATTTTAATTGGATTGGTGTGGCTTCTACTAGCGAACCTTCTCAGGATATGGGCTCTGACAATAAATAATCACTGTCATCAATGACAAAATAATAACGCCAACGTTTATAACCTTTTGAGAGTGTTTTATGTACCCATTTATCCGTTATGCTAGCACCATCGCTCATGCTGCTCTAAAAGCAAAAAAGGGCGACACACTGACGTTTAAGGACACCAGTGAGATTCAGTTTCGCTGCCGCTTATCCGATATAGATAATTTTTTGGAGATGAATAACGGCCGCGTATTTACGCTTTATGATTTGGGTCGTATGGACTTTGCGGTACGGACTGGGCTTGGCAAGCAGTTATTAAAACAACGCTGGGGTTTGGTCATCGCTGGCAGCACTATTCAATACCGTAAGCGTATTCGCGCCTTTCAAAAAGTCACGCTCAAGACCAAAATCGTCGGTATCGACGCGCGCTGGCTGTATATTGAGCAATCTATGTGGGTCAAAGGACAGCCCTGCTCATCTGGACTACTGCGTACGGGTGTGACCAAAGGTGGCAGAGTGATCGACACGGCACAAGTACTAGCTGCACTTGGCCAATCTGACTGGGATCTACCGCCAATGGGTTACGTGGCTGAATGGATCAAAAGTGATGCTGATCGTCCGTGGCCACCTGTCGATACAGCTGACTAACTTAACTTTGTAAGCTAGAAATCCATTACTTTTAACTTATTTAACAGATAGTACAAGCAAGCAACCTTATAGCTACTATTTCATAACAACTCATTATATAAATACATATAATAAATGTTAGGATAGGAGTGAGTACATACTCAGACAAAACAAATATAGTCTTATAAGGAGAATAATATGGCTAATACAACAGATTATGTCGGCACGTTATTTGATAATAGCGAATCAAACCCAAGCAAAATTACTTTAGCGTTTACCATGGCAGGCGTGGCACTGAAAAAAGGCCATTCTGCTACTGTCATACTCATGGTGGATGCCGTACATCTGGCGAAACCAAATGCTCTAGACAATGTAGATATCGGCGATCCGTTGGAGCCAGCTGGTGAGTTACTAGAAGCCTTTATTGAAAAAGGTGGTCAAGTATTGGTCTGCGGCGCTTGTATGAAACACAACGGTGTAGAAGAGTCAGATATTGACAAGCGCTTTGAAGTGATTAGCGGTGATGATGTGGTTGAGCTACTGATGAATGCGAAAGGGTCGTTGCAGTTGAATTAAAAGATAAGCAAAGTTAGTTGATAAAGTTATGAAATTGGGTCAGTTTTCTCAGTCATCGTTTTGGTGACTTAGATAATTGGCTTTTTTTTGCTTTGATGACTTAGTTTTGTGTTACCTCCGAAATTAATTTGAGTAAATAATTAAGAGAAAATAGAGTCTAGACTTAAGTTGCTTATGCACAAATATTGATGATAGATTAAGGATAACTAATACCTATAGACAATAAAAAATGCAAAGCTACATTGATAGAAAGCTCAAATACGAGATTAAGAATGATGAAGGGACATTCGAAACTATAGTTGTAGAGGACTCACAACTATTAGATATAGCCCATTCTAAACCTGTTGTCATTCTTGCTGATGCAGGTATGGGTAAAACTCTATTAATGGAAAAACTAGCTGAGTCAGGTACTATAAGAACAAGATTTTTAAGTGCTTCAGCGTTAGTTCAAAAATCAATCGAAAGGCTCAACATTCAGTCTGATGAAATTTTGTTAATTGATGCTTTTGATGAGATACCTTCTACTAATGATAGCAGTGGTATTGATAGTGTTTTGAACAAACTTGCCAAGCTAGGCTATCCAAAATTTGTATTAACTTGTCGGAGTATTGAATGGAATAGTAGTAACAATAACGAAATTCAGAATGACTACAAAGGTATATTGACTACCAACTTAACAAATCTATCTAGGGTGTGTCATCAAATAGAACAGTTATTTTAGAATAAGCTATACTCATTGTGTTTCTATAAATCTGAGATTAGCCACTATGACAAGACGACATGCCCTACGTGATGACCAATGGGAGAGAATTAAAGACTTTCTGCCCGGTCAACCAGGTGACGTTGGTGTTACTGCAAAGGATAACCGCTTGTTTGTAGAAGCTGTCCTGTACCGCTATAAGACCGGCATTCCTTGGCGTGACCTACCTGAACGCTTTGGCGACTTTAGAGTGATTCACACTCGTTTTAGTCGCTGGTCAAAAAAAGGCGTATGGGAGCAGGTTTTTAATCAGCTGTCCGAACAATCAGATGATGAATATGCCATGCTAGATGCCACCATTGTTAAAGCCCATCAGCACAGTGCTGGAAAAAAAGGGATCAAGCCATTGGACGTAGCAAAGGTGGACTGACCACTAAGATACATACTCGTACAGATTCGCTAGGCAATCCTACTGGCTTTTATCTAACAGGTGGCGCAGCTCATGACCTATGTGGCTCAGATGAACTGCTTGATGTCAGTATTAGCCAAACTTGGATTGCTGATAGAGCTTACGATGCTGATGCCCGCGTTATTGAACCGATTAAAGCGGTACAAGGCCATGCAGTCATACCATCCAAGTGTCACCGACTGCAGCCAAGAGACTTGGATAAAGAGCTTTATAAAGCGAGGCACCTGATCGAGAATTTTTTTGCCAAGATTAAGCATTATCGTGCGATTGCTACTCGCTATGATAAGTTAGCCAGTCATTTCCTAAGTGCGATTCATCTAGTTTCTTGTGTCATTTGGCTTAATTGATGACATGCCCTAGAGAAGATGCTAAACAGTTCTTATTATCTCAAGGTTTATCTACACAACAAATCTCTCAGCTTATCAGTCAATTAGACGAAAACAGCCTATCCTCTTTTTATGAAAATCCTAGAAATTTAGCCCTATTAGCAGAAATTGACTTTTCAGTTCATCCTATACCTAAAACGAAAGCTAAATTATTTAATTTAGCAACTGAAAGGCTCTGGCAAGAGATAAATCCAGAAGCACAGAATGCACTTGGACGAATGTATCAAGAACAAGTTATTGAGTGTGCAGGTTTATTCTTTGCTACTTATCTATTAGCAGGAAAACAATTTATTTATAAAGGCATGACCTCCACTACACCTGATCATTCAATAAACATCTACTCTTTAACTGACCTTACAAATAGTGAAACATTAGAAGCAACGATACAGTCAAGGTTGTTTCAGTCAGTAGAAGATGACTTATTTAAGCCATGGCATAGAAGCATTGCAGAATATCTGGGTGCTAAGTGGCTAGCAAAAGCAATGTCTAGCCCTATCGTTAAACGTCATATTCTTTCTTATTTAGTGGTAGATAATGGTGTGATTGCTTCGTTGAGAGGTATTTTTGCTTGGTTGCCAACCTTTAACCCTAATTTATCTGAAATTGTAATCAAGACTGACCCTTATGGGCTGATAGAGTATGGCGATACTAACTATTTTTCAGATACTGACAGTATTTTATTATTCGATGCTTTAGAAAAGCTAACTATAGAAAACCCTTGGTTTCGTAAAAACAGCTATTGGAAAAAAACGAAAGCCGGAGGGCTGGTTAGCCGTTCACTTCTTAAAAAATATAAAGACATACTAAGCAATAAAGAAGGTAACTTTCATTTCTTAACAACTGTACTTGAAGCACTACAAGATGCTGATTTTATTGAAGAGTTAGCCAACGACTTGTTCTCAATAACTTACGATGACGATTGGTATTATTCTGCTCGATTTGATTCTTTGATGTTACTCCATGATAACAGCTTGATTAACACCTCTGCTAACTTCACTCCTTTAATAGAACAAGGTACTCATTCATCTTTAAGATTAGTTTTCGAGTATGCTAAGAGGTATGGGTTTGGTCTGATAACAGATGAGCAAGTTATTTCATTGATCATGAAATCATATAGTTTCAAGCTTTCTGATTCAAAGCGAGAAGACAATTTTGCACCTCAGAATGGCAGTTATTATTACTTTTCACAATATCCAATTGATAGAATTCCTACACTTTTAAAGAATATTAGAAAAAATATTCTCGCACTAAATATTGACAAATATGACTATAATCATGAATCAGTCAAAGACATTAATGACCTAATAATAACCCTTATACAAAGATATGTTTCTGAGAGTCAACAGGCCATAGATTCACTCATTTTCTATCAAAGCATCTCAATCTTTGATCAGTTCTATACTTCTTCAACAGATAGAGATGCTTATACATTCCTAATGAATTACTTTCAAGAAAATCCAAGGGAAAGAATAAAAATTCAGAGGTATTATTTAGAACAACCAAGTGAGCATTTTAATTTTTATTTGTTTGGCCAAACTATTTTATCTTCACTCATGCCATCTCATAAAGATATAGAAAAATTATTACTATATATTCAATCGGAAAGTGCGACAGAACATAATACTGATAGATGGAAACACCTTATAGATTTATATTGTGGTAGAGACGCTATCTCTAATGAGATTTATCTACTCGCATTACCTTATGCTCAAAGCAACAAGCTTTTAGCATATTTAGATGGTAAGAAGAAACCTATTGTTTTTGAATGGGAAATAAAAAACAGACGTCGCAGTCTGCGGAGGAAACTAGATGAAAAATTACGGTTTCAAAAACTTAGAAACGATTTGTACCCGCATCAAGCAGCACTAGAAGCAGGTGATACTAAATTTTGTAATTTCCCTGCTAGAACCTTGCTGTACAAATATACTGACATTCCTGATGACTTAGAAGTGTTTGATAAAGTTAAATACATATTAAAAGACAGTCTAACGGCCTCTGCTATAAAAGGGTTTGAAGCCAGTCTGCACGGCTCAGTGCCTACCATCCCTGAACTCATACAAAATAAATACCCAATTGAGCCTGTATTGCTAGCTGGTATTTATTGTCGATTATTAAGACATGAGTCTCTTAATGACTTGTCTGATGACATTATTTTAGCTTGCTCTGTTGTCTTAGACTATGACAGCTATCTAGGCTTTAGATTTCATGAGGATAAGCGTCCTAATGTTTGCGAAGCAATCAGGGATGAAATAATATCAAGAGGGTTAAAAAAGACAGTTATTGATGATTTTTTTGTTCCACAGTTTCAAATCGATGGTGCATTAATACAAGGTATACATTGGGTTTACGGCGAAGATGTAGATGAGCTTTCAATCGACACGATTGTTTATTTACTGAATACCTACCCTAAAATGCGCAATGAGACGAAAGATAGATTTATTGACACTCTTATCAATAATGATGCACTAACGAGAATAAATGACTTAATTACTACTAACGTAAAAGCGATAACCAATATTGATGAAAATATCGAGACCAACAGTAGATGGTTATCGCTATTAAGCATTATTGATGACAAAAGCTTCATACATTATCTAAGATGTGCTCAATACCCACAGTCAATATTTTGGCAGCTAAAAGAGAATTATCATGAATCCCGCTTAACCAAGAATCCTAAGATGAGTCTAACGTTAATGTCTTGGATTGCTTATCGTTTTGGCTATCCATTTCCTGATATTGATAGACCTAAAGGCGTAAGCTCTGGAAGTAGGAATGGGTGGCAGGCAAGTGAATTCATCAGTTTTTGCTTATCAGAAATTAGTAATACTACTACCTTTGAGGCTCAAACAGAGCTTAGAAAGCTCAAAAACTGTGTTCATTCAAGTTATACAGTATTCATTACTAACCTGCTAGCAGAACAAGCTAACAATATTAGAGATACCAATTATCAAGCACCAATGCTTACTGACTTACTAAATATATTTCAAAATAGAGCACCTGATAATTGTAAAGATTTAAAATCCTTAATTTTAGAATTGCTTGCCGAAATACAAAGCAAGGTCAAATCCAGTGAACTTGACAGCTATAAAATGTTCTATGAAGATGGCAAAAGTAAAAATCCTAAAAAGCCTCATGGCGAAAACTATTGTAGAGATAGATTAGCTGATTTATTAAAGCCTTATATTGAACCTTATCAGTTTAGATTAGATACTGAAAAAGATATGCCAGATGATAAACGCGCTGATTTAGTATGTAATAGCAGTGAAATGCAGTTGCCTATAGAAGTCAAAGGACAATGGCACGATGATTTATGGACAGCCATGAACGACCAATTAGGTGACTTATATCTCAAAGAGTACCAGTCTCAAGGACAAGGTATTTATTTAATATTTTATTTTGGTGAAAATGTGACTAAGAAACCTAAAGGAAATAGTAAATATAAACCGCAAAATGCTCTGCAACTTCAAGAGTATTTGTCTGTCTGTATTGAAGATAAATACAAACAAGGTATAGATGTATTTGTGATGGATTTATCACTTGAAGATACTTAACTACAAATCCATAGCTAACTATTTTAACTACAAATTTATAGTCAAAAATCATCACCTATTCAGCAACTAAATAAACACTATCTAACACGCGCACTGCCTACCTCTGCTACAGTAAGCCATGCAAACACCTTAATAAAAGGCTACCCATCATGACCTTACTTAATACTCTAAACTTAACCTACCCTATCGTTCAAGCGCCAATGGCAGGTGCAACCACGCCTGAGCTGGCAGCGATGGTGAGTAATTTTGGTGGACTGGGCTCATTAGGATCTGGCATGACTGCGCCAAATGTTTTGACCAGCCAAATTGATACCATTAAATCGCTCACCGAGCGTCCGTTTATGATCAATCTCATGGTATTGTCTGAGCAAGAATCTACGACCTTTGATACCGAGATTCCCGCTTGGCTGAGTGAGTACTACCAAGACAATAATATCGCATTTACACTACCTGAACGCCCAGCGCAGAGCTTCGCAGAGCAGCTACAAGTGCTCTATGACAATCCCGTTCCTGTTGCCAGTTTTACCTTTGGTATTATCAGTGCTGAGCAAGTTCAGCGTCTGCAAAGTCTCGGCACGCGCGTCATCGGCACCGCCAATCATCCACTAGAAGCGAAAGCATGGGCAGATATTGGCGCAGATGCGGTATGTGTACAAGGGGTCGAAGCGGGTGGACATCGCGGTGGTTGGTTACCGCAAAGTGAAAGCGATCCATTGGGATTATTGACGCTGATTGGCCAGACCCGCGCCTGTACTGATACTCCTTTGATTGCAGCAGGTGGCATTATGACGGGGCAGGATATCAAGGCAGTACAAGCGGCAGGTGCTGAGCTTGCACAAATGGGGACGGCGTTTTTGACCACCGACCAATGCGGTATCAATGATACTTATAAACAAGCCTTACTCGATGCCAGTCACAGCAGACGCAGCTCAGAGACACGCTTAACTCGATTGTTTTCAGGTAAGCTCGCTCGTGGTTTATTAAACGATTATCTACGTGATTTTGCTCAATTTGAAAGCGCTGATGAGCTACCGCCCTACCCGCAATTAAATGCCATGTCCAAATCTATGCGAGCTCATGCCTCTAAGAATATGGATGCAGAACATCAATCTTTATGGGCAGGACAAGGAGTAACTTTGGTCAAACAAGAGAGCACGTTTGAACTGCTTAAGCGACTGGTAAAAACATTATAGGCTTAAATATTTTTATCAGTCCGCACTACTCTAATAGAAAATCCACCGCCGCAGCTGCATGAATAGCTGTGGTATCAAATACAGGTATAGGGCTATCATCCTGTTTAATAAGTAGACCAATCTCTGTGCAGCCCAAGATCACACCCTCTGCCCCTTTCGCTGCCAAATCTTTAATCACTTGACGATAATACGCTCGTGAGCTGTCTTTAAACTCACCAACACACAGCTCTTTTTTGATAATGCGGTGCACTTCTGCTCTCGCCTCATCTTCTGGTATCAATACTTGTAAACCCGCATCAATAAGACGCTGCTTATAAAAATCTTGAGTCATCGTAAACTGAGTACCAAGTAAGGCTATTTTAGTAAGATTTTGTTTTTTGATAGCATCAGTAGTCGCATCAGCGATATGAATCAATGGCAAGTCTGTGGCGGAGCGCACGTCATCAACCAGTTTGTGCATCGTGTTAGAGGCAATCATGATCCCTTGCACACCAGCGGCTTGTAGACGCTGAGCACTGCTAGCCATTATCACGCCTAGCTCATCCCATTTGCCTTGCTCCTGTAACGCATTAATCAACGCAAAATCCACACTATGAATCAACAAATCTGCGGAATGTAGTCCGCCAAGCTGATGCTTAACACCTTCATTAATCAAACGATAATAGCTTTCGGTACTCTCCCAACTCATACCGCCGATGATGCCTAATGTTCGTTGCTTTTGAGCTGCCATTTCATGCTCCTATGTGTTTGCTGTGATTGACTTTATCGTAGCAAAATTAACCCAGTTTAGTGCGTTATTTCTTTATACTGTCCTGCTATACAAAATGTCCTACAGTAAAAGTGGCTATCGTGAAGCAATACTGAATCTAAGCATTTATAATAACCATTTTATTCATCGGTCAGCACGCGATATGATAGTACTCAATGGCAAATCCTAACGGCCACTACCACTATTTATTATATAAAACCGACACTCACTTCATAAATGAAGTGTCATTAGCACCATTCAGGACACCGAACACTATGACCAACTTCCCCACTATCAGAATACGCATTCGTCGCAAGCTCTATCGCCTTATCTTTACAGGTCTGATGGCGATGATGATGTCACTGATTATCTCGTCAGCGCTATTATTAGTAAAAGTAGGCTACGTTGATGGCTTTTTTACAGAATTGATGCATTCTTGGGGACTGGCCTTTATTTTTGCGTGGCCAAGTGCGTACATCTGCGCCTATCTAATACAAGAGCATGTACTTAGCAGGATAGAGTTTTATTAATTATTCCTGCGCACTACAGCATGTTTCCCAATAATATCGCTATCTTAAATTTGTCATGATTGTGCAATGTCCTCATCAGTAAGCAACAACGTTACTTAACCAAAAAAGTACTGATAACAATCCATCAAAGTTGCTACTGTTGTTAGCTGATTGCACGCTTTCTTCGAGTGTCCATCACCGACAGACGATCAAATAACTAAAATACGATTATTAAAAATAAACAAAGGAAATCATCATGCGTAGTGCTATTCATAACAGCTTTGGCAAACCCTCCAACGTATTGAGCGTTGGCGACAGCCCGATGCCGCAGCCTGGTGCCAACGAAGTCCGTATCAAAACCATCCTCTCCCCTATTCACAACCATGACTTGCTGACCGTGAGTGGTCAATATGGCTATAAGCCTGAGATGCCAGCCATCGGTGGTAGTGAGGCGCTAGGTATTATCGATGCCGTGGGTGATGACGTCACAAATCTAAGCGTCGGCCAACGTGTGGCTTGTGCTAGTGTGCATGAGACGTGGGCGGAGTATTTTGTCGCCCCTGCCAGCATGGTATTCAATATACCTGATAGCATCGAAGACGAGTTGGCTGCCCAGCTGATCGCTATGCCGTTGTCTGCCCTAATGCTATTAGAATTCTTAGAAGTAGATAAAGGTCAATGGATTATTCATAACGCGGCAAACGGCGCGGTGGGTAAAACCCTTGCGATGCTAGCAGCAGCACGCGGTGTGAATACGATCAACCTAGTACGTAGTAAAGATGCGATAGAAGAGCTGACCTCGCTCGGCATCAAAAACAATGTCGTCACTGCTGATGATGACTGGAAAGATCAAGTATGCGCTATCATTGGTGATGACAAAATTACAGCAGCTGTCGATTCAGTCGGTGGTGAGTCGAGCAATGAGCTACTATCGTTACTGGGTAGCAAAGGCACGCTGGTCTCATTTGGTATCATGTCAGGCAAGCCAATGGCACTAGACGCTGGTAGCTTGATCTTTAAGCAAGCCACTGTAAAAGGGTTCTGGGGCAGCAAAACCAGTCAAGAGATGGATCTCGAAAACAAAAAACGTCTAATCGATGAGCTACTAGAACGCGCTTCGAACGGCGATCTAAAACTACCGATTGAGGCTATCTATAGTCTGGACGACATCACGACTGCCGTCTCTGGAAAAGTACAATCAAGCAAAAAAGGTAAAGTTATTCTAAAGCCTTAAGTGATACTCTAACCTTGCATTGATTGTCATTGAAGGCATCATAAATATGAAAAGTCCATTTGTATTACTCGTCAGATAATACTATGGGCTTTTTTATTTTAACCGTGCTGTTGTCATGATGATTTCAAAGTAATTAGTTTCATAAGCAATTACCTATCAACCCAAATAATAATATTTAATAAGGATATAACTATGTCAAACGATACAACCTTCAAAGCCTTAGTTGTCGAAGAAACCAGCGATGGTGAATTCAAAAAAAGCATCCAAGAGCGCAAAGTCAGTGACTTGCCAGAAAATGACTTGCTCATCGAAGTGCAATATTCATCGTTAAACTTTAAAGACGCAATGTCAGCCACTGGTAATAAACGAATCACCAAACAGTACCCGCATACCCCAGGTATCGACGCAGCTGGCGTGGTCGTCAGTGACAAGTCAGGCACGTTTACTGTAGGGCAAGAAGTATTGGTATTCGGCTATGATCTCGGTATGGACACAGATGGTGGCCTTGGTCAGATGATCTCAATCCCCGCAGAGTGGGCACTGGCTTGTCCAGAAACGCTCACCCTAAAAGAAGCAATGACATATGGTACAGGCGGCTTAACCGCAGCGCTAAGTGTGCAAAAGCTAGAAAAAATGGGCGCCAAACCAAGTGATGGCCCAGTTGCTGTGACTGGTGCAACAGGTGGCGTCGGTACGATCAGTATCGCTATCTTAAAGCAGCTCGGCTATGAGGTGATTGCATTCTCTGGTAAGCCTGAGCAAAGCGAGCATTTAAAGGCACTAGGCGCAAGCGAAGTACGTCATCGCGATACCATCAATGAAATCGGTAATAAGCCTGTTGGCCGTGAGCTATGGGCAAATGCCATTGATACCATCGGCGGCGATTACTTACCCAACCTACTAAAGCAAACCAAATCTGGCGGAGCAGTGACCAGTTGTGGCCTCGCTAGCGGCGCTGATTTTTCGATGTCGGTGATACCTTTTATCACCCGCGCGGTGTCGCTACTCGGTATCGACTCGGTTTATATTCCGCTAGCGGATAAAGAAGCCATTTGGAAACGTGTCGCCACCGATATGAAACTCCCTAATCTTGAGAGCTATGGTGAAGAGATTACGTTAGAGCAAACGCCAGAATACCTAGATCGCTTTATGTCTAGCAAAGTGGTTGGGCGTTATGTGGTGAATGTGAAGGGTTAGGTTTTAAGAGTTAGCGTTATAAAGAAAAGGCAGCATCTCTTTTGAGGTGCTGCCTTTTTTGGGAACAAGTAAATGGTTAAAACTTGTATTCGTTCACCACTATAAAATCTTCGAAAGTACTCGTTCAATAAGAATGAATAAGGTTAATTCACATCTGCTGGGCCAAAGAAGTAATCATATACAACCCTATTTAGAACTAGCTTATTTATACTTACTACTTCAACACGTTTATCTTCTATAGGTTGCCCAAAAATAGCAATGTTCGGAATTTTACCAGAGATTTCAATCTCTCTAAACTCATCTATTCTATTATCTAAACTTTGATATATAGAAGGCAATGGTAGCTTGCCTAGTCTAGCCTGTGTAAAGAAGGATGGAAAAATGATACCGTCAAAACCTTTCTCATAGGCTTCCAAACTTAGCAACCTTAAAATTTCGTAAGAATGCTTACCAGCATAGAACAACATCATTAGAGAAATATTTAAACTCTCAAACTCAGTACACTGTTCTGAAATTGATGTACTCAAATCTAACATTTTTAAGCTTTTCGCAGGTCTAACTGTAGCGACGTACAACTCATCAGTCACGCTTACTCTACATTCATGAATACAAACTTCCAAATCCTGTGAGGCATAAAACACCTTGAAATCTTTTGAATCTAGTCTGCCTTTTCCTGGGAAAGGCGAGCTATCATACTCGCCTATATTACTAGGTTGACTCGGCTCAACTCTCAATCTATAGAATACTTTTGAACTGTTAAGCTCAAAAATAGGGTATTCATTGATTATTCTCTTTATTATATACATTCTCTTATTTTCATCTTGGAGTTCTTCCAAGGGTGTAATATAACCTAGAGTCCATAATCTAGGCCCATAGTGAAAAAATCCCACACCAAGATATTTTTCAAATAGCTTTATATCTTGATTAATATCATCAGTACAAATAATGCTTGTTTCTTGATGCTCATTGAACTGGATGCGGGGTGCGCCTCCATAATCACTTTTAATGCTACTTCCCATTACGAAAAACTGATGAGCTAAATCATTTAAAATACTCTTTGTCAGTTTATAGCCCTTACTCTCATTACAACCTTTACAGCTCGTATTGCTTTTAGTACCGAGCTTCTGTGCTGAAATTTTTAAACCTTGATTAGAAAAACAACTTGAACATAGAACAAATGACTCTTTCATTTTTATACCAATAATGTCGATTATTTTTTTAATTTTACCTTATATATTAGTTAAATAAGTTGAATTAACTAGGCTAAATAAACCAAAAAAAACACCCAACCAAGTTGAGTGCTTTTTTATTTACGACAAGCTGTATATCAATTCAAAAAATCTGAGTTAAAAAGCTATTTAGATAAGTTTACGTAGTCTAAGATGGTAACAAGGCAACCGAGCGCAGATAGTACGTGGTTGTACATCTAGCGAGGTTAACACCGTTACCGTTTAGAATACTTAAACGATTTATTCCCACTCAATCGTAGCAGGCGGCTTGCTCGATACATCATAAGTCACGCGTGATACTTCAGCGATTTCATTCATGATGCGGTTCGATACCGTCTCGATCAAATCATACGGCAGATGCGCAAAGCGAGCCGTCATAAAGTCTACGGTTTCAACCGCACGTAGCGCGATTACCCATGCATAGCGGCGGCCATCGCCGACCACGCCGACAGATTTGATTGGTTGGAATACCGCAAATGCTTGTGCCGTCTTGTCATACCAGCCTGAGCGCTCAAGCTCTTGCATAAAGATAGCATCAGCCAAACGTAGGATATCAGCGTATTCTTTTTTAACTTCACCAAGGATACGCACGCCCAAACCTGGACCTGGGAACGGATGGCGATAGATCATTTTGGCTGGTAACCCTAAGGTAATACCAAGCTTACGTACTTCGTCTTTGAACAAATCACGCAACGGCTCAATCAGTTTAAATGCCAAATCATCTGGCAAACCGCCTACGTTATGATGGCTCTTAATCACGTGTGCTTTGCCTTGATGTGACTTAGCAGATTCGATCACGTCTGGGTAAATCGTACCCTGTGCCAAGAACTCAACGACTTTACCGTCGCTCTGCTCGCTCACTTGACGCGCGCTATCAGCAAATACGTCAATGAAGGTTTTGCCGATGATTTTACGTTTTTTCTCTGGATCAGACTCGCCTGCTAGCGCATCTAAGAACAAATCTTCGGCATCAACACGGATGACTTTGACACCCATGTTTTCTGCAAAGATTTGCATGACTTGGTCGCCTTCGTGCAGACGCAAGAGACCGTTATCAACGAACACACAAGTCAATTGATCACCGATGGCTTTGTGCAATAGCGCGGCAACGACTGAACTATCAACCCCGCCCGATAGACCTAGCAATACTTGCTTATCACCGATTTGCTCTTTTAGCTGTGCGATACGCATATCAGCGATATTGTCTGGCGTCCACTCACCTGCACAGCCGCAAATCTGATGCACGAAACGGCCAAGCAGCTCTTGACCTTGTAGCGTATGCGTCACTTCTGGGTGGAACTGTAGGCCGTAGTATTGCTTATCATCATTGGCCATAATCGCGATTGGACAGCTTGGCGTGCTAGCGATGATGTCAAAGCCTTCAGGTACTTCGATGACCTTGTCACCATGACTCATCCAAACGTTTAGCTTCGCAGCCGCGCCGTCAGTCTTGCTGTCTTCGATACCATCAGTCAGCTGCGAGTGACCATTTACTTCGATAGTCGCCGCACCAAACTCATGAATGTCACTGGCATGAACTTGCCCGCCAAAGCGATCTGCCATTGCTTGCATACCGTAGCAGATACCTAATACTGGCACGCCTAGATCAAATACCGCATCGTTGATACGTGGGCTGTTTTCTGCGTGGACGCTCTCAGGGCCACCTGACAAGATGACGCCTTTTGCGCCAAAATCGATGATGCGCTGAGTGTCGATATCATAAGGGAACATCTCACAAAACACCCCAGAATCGCGCACACGGCGAGCGATTAACTGGCTATATTGCGAGCCAAAATCGAGGATTAAGATGCGATCTTCTTTGATTGCAGGAGTGGCAGCAGCAGTGGTCATAAATCGATATCCATCAATAGATAAATTGGTGCCCTATTTTAACAAGTTTACGCACTCTATTGGCTATTAGATGGTTAATTATTCGCGATTATTATTCGCGCATACCCTCAATTTGAATAATTACTCTCTAAGTAATGACAAAAATAAGCAAAGAGTAGACAGTAAACCCAATTATGAGCAAACTATCTTCCTCTCTATTCATCAGCCATTTACTAGGTTTACTACGTAATATCACCCAACGCTGCATAAATGCGATTCAACCCTTCTATCAATATTGCTTTAGGACAAGCCACATTTAAACGCATTTTTAAATGTCCTTCCTCACCATATTTAATGCCAGCGTTTAGCTCAACTTTAGCAGCTCTAAGCGCATCATACAGCGCCTGATCGTCTTGGCTATATGCTGAGCAATCTAGCCAAATTAGGTACGATGCTTCTGGGCGCATGATTTTAATATCAGGCAAATGCTCATTTAAAAACTGCACCGTCAATTCAATGTTGGCTTTGATATAACTAAGCGCCTGCTCTAGCCACTCACCGCAGTGCTCATAAGCACTGCGCATGGCTGTATACGCAAATAGGTTCAGCTCGTACTCATCATTTAACTGTTGCTGCTGACTGATTTTTTTGATTAATGTCTTATCTTTAGCAAATATCATCGAGCCTTTAATACCTGCGATGTTAAAGGTTTTGGTCATTGATGTCAGGCTGACGACGTTGTGCTCGTAGCCTTCTGACAGCGTCAGAAATGGCGTAAATGTATGACCAGTCAAGGTCAAATCTTGATGAATCTCATCACTCACAGTCGCCACGTTGTGCTTTTTACAAATCGCAAGTAACGCTTCCAGCTCGTCCTTCGTCCATACACGCCCACCAGGATTATGCGGATTGCAAAGTAGATAAAGCTTAACCTCATGCTCGATGATTTTGGCTTCGATATCAGCCAAGTCCAGATGATATTTACCTTCGACTTCCTTTAATGCAGAGAGTACAAGCTTGCGATCATTTTGCTCAACCTTGCTCATAAACGGTGTATAAATAGGATCATTGACCAGTACCGCGTCGCCTACTTCGGTAAAGACATTCATCATCAGCGCTAGGCTTGGCACGACACCCGGGGAAAACAAAATATTTTGCTTTTCTAACTGCAAGTCATAACGACTGCCATGCCAGTTAATAATCGAGTTGTATAAGGCATCAGTAGGTTTGGTATAACCCAAGATGCCATGCTGCATGATTTGCTCAACCGCGCTTAATATCGGTGCGGCAGCCTTAAAATCCATGTCCGCCACCCATAGCGCAATCGTGTCATCGTTATAGTGCCACTTGAGTGAGCCGGTGTCGCGTCTGTCGATTATTTCATCAAAGTTATATTGCATTGGTACTCTTCTTATTTGGAATAATAATGGTTTGGAACGTCGAAAACACAGCGCAATATGTGCACTATATTATCAATATACGCTACGCTATCTGCTCTAGTAGATTAAGGCGCATTCAATTTTACACAAAGAATTAAAGTGCTTTTAGACCTTAATTATCCATTTATCGGCTTAAATAACCTTCAAAGATATAAAGTGAACATTGTTTTAATAATGGTTAAAAATTAATGCTACATTAAGGTTTCGGACTCTATCTATCATAAAGTTGTTTGTGCCAGAGTGCGCTGATGTTGCCATGATTATAATCTATCAACATCTACCCAAACTATCTAATAAGCCATCAAGGCTAACAAAAAGGAATGAAGAATGAAAATGGACTTGTTACCGAAATCAGTACTAAAGATTAGTGCCCTCACTTTTGCCATTGCTGCAACCGCTTCTTGCACTGCTATGGCAACAGGAACTGACCATCAGACTGCAAACGCAACTAGCAGCACCGCCATCACTCTTGGCAATACTGCCACAACTAGCGGCACCAATGATACCGTTGCCATCGGTAGTCAGGCCAATGCAGGATTAAACTCAGCTACTGCGGTTGGCGGTCAAGCCAACGCTGCTGGTCTAGGCTCAACCTCTATTGGTTGGCAGTCAAAAGCCACCGCTGAGCGCGCACAAGCGTTTGGTCATCTAGCCAATGCAAGCGGTGTACGCTCTACCGCTGTCGGTGAAGCAGCTATGGCAGGTGGCAATAATGATACGGTTGCTGTGGGTAATAAAGCCAATGCAGGACTAAACTCAGCCACTGCCGTAGGCGGTGAAGCCAATGCCGCTGGTCTAGGCTCAACCTCTATCGGTTGGCAGTCAAAAGCCACTGCTGAACGCGCACAAGCGTTTGGTCATCTAGCCAATGCAAGTGGTGTACGCTCTACCGCTGTCGGTGAAGCGGCAGCAGCTCAAGGCGCAACTTCGGTCGCGGTTGGCAATAAATCTATGGCAGGTGGCATGAACAGTATCGCTATCGGTAACGAGGCAAAGGCATCTAAAGACAACCAAGTCGTCTTAGGTAACGCTGGACAAGTGCAGTCGAGTACCGCAGCACAATCAGGTACGGTCAGAATTGTCACGATCGATAATAACGGCACTTTAGGTACGATGATGGTTGACTACTACCAAAAAGCTAAATAATTATAGTTGAGTGGTCCACACTGACGCTGTTGTAGTCAGTCATACTAGATAAAACAAAAAACCTCGCGATTGCGAGGTTTTTTTGGCTGGTATGTTCGACTAAATAGGACGTTTATGGAAGTTTAAAAGGTAAGTGCACGTATCGAACTTTTATCTCTTGCGTATGAGAAATAACTCTTAAACCATACTAGTATTAACGCCCCTTAAACTCAGCCTCACGTCTCTCAACCATCGCCATTACACCCTCTTTCGCATCTTCTGAATGAAACAGCGGTGGTAGATAGCTATGGATATTAGCCAATGCAGTCGCTGCGCCATTACGGCTAGCATCTTGCGCTGACGACAATGCGCCTCTGACACCTAAAGGTGCAGCTTTACAGATCTCTTGGGCAAGCGTTAATGCACGCTCATACTCAGTCCCATTTGCCACCACTTCACTGACCAAATTCAGTCTATCTGCCGTTTGCGCATCGAATGCTTTACCAGTAAGCAGATATGGCATGGCTTTTTGCCAGCCTGCCGCTGCGACAAAGCGTACCGTTGCCCCGCCAAATGGCATGATACCGCGCTGGACTTCCATTTGAGCAAAGTTGCAGTTATCACTAGCGATGACCACATCACTATTTAGCATCAGCTCGATAGCCACAGTGAAGCAAGTACCTTTTACCGCGACGACCACTGGTTTGGTACGCAGTTTTCCACTGATACCCCATGGGTCGATTTGTTCGTCATTAAACTCAAACACGCCATCGTTTAGCTTGTCTTGTAGCTCTACCAAATCTAGCCCAGCAGTGAAGTGATCTCCATGGGCAAATATTAATGCACAGCGTAAGTTGTCGTCTTGCTCGTAGCGAGTCATGGCGTCAGACAGTTGGGCAATCATATGACTGTCAAAGGCGTTGCGTTTGTTGGCGCGATTGAGCCCGACAAGGCAAACATGGCCTTGGGTGTTATAAGTGATGCGGTTTTCTGTGGCGTTGCTGTCCGTAGTCATGGTGCTGTCCTTGTTGAAATAATCATTGTTATATAATGAGTGGTTATATAGTCGAATCTCAATAATTTATCTATAGAAATTGAGCGATAAGTCACCTTTAATATAGACACCCTCGTTCTATAACACAAGCAATAGAGATGACTCGCATAGTGCAAAAATCGATAAAAGTTGACCTCATTTACGATAAGTGCAACTATGTTGCAGGTCTAAATATGGTTCAGAGTATTTCATGGAATTTTGGCACGGTTTTTTGCTCATCACTAGCGTACACCTATTAGCTGCGGCCTCACCTGGCCCTGATTTTGTCTTAGTCTCGCAGCAGACATTAGCAAAAGGTCGACGCACAGGTTTGATTTGTAGTCTCGGTATTACCCTAGGTCTTGCCGTCCATATTATCTATTCTGTATTAGGACTGGCGACTGTCATTGCTCATTCACAGCCATTATTGACTACTATTAAATGGTTGGGTGGCGGCTATCTGATTTATTTAGGTTGGCAAGGTATCCAAGCCAAGCCTAAAAAACCAGCAGATTTAGAGACCGTTCAACTTTTTGAAAAAACACATCCTTTGGAAAAAGCAGGCCCGCAAGTAGGTTCAAGCGCTCACGTTTCGCAAGATTCGCTCACTAGCCACACCACACCTACAACCAAAGAAATCACTATCGAAAAATCGCCTAGTAATGGCGAATCTACCTTTGCTACGTTGCGTCGCGGATTCCTTTGTAATGTCTTTAATCCAAAAGCGCCTGTCTATTTTGTAGCTATTTTTACTCTTGTATTGTCGCCTGACATACCGCTTTGGCAATTGGCTATTTATGGTGTATGGATGATGGTGTTACAGATGGCGTGGTTTAGTACGGTCGTCATGCTACTTTCTATCCCTGCGGTACATCGACGCTTCCAAAGGTTTGAGCATTGGATCGACCGTGTATTGGGTACTGCGATGATCGTATTAGGGCTTAACTTGATATTGCGTCACCGATAAGCGACCGATAAAGCGCGGATAAACAATTAGCAACCTGCGAAATCTGCTACACTGGTTACTTATATCCATATATCGTAGCCTGACATTATGACAAGTAAGCCCATGACCCGTAACCCTGCAAATAGTAAACACAGAAACAGATCTCCTGCGACCGCAAAGAAACTCGGTCAGCTGCACCCACGTAATCCGCACCAAGGTCGTTACGATTTTGCGGTATTGACTCGAGCTTTACCTGAGCTTGCTGACCACACCATTACCAACCCTAAAGGTGAGTCGACGATTAACTTCTCGGATCATCAGGCTGTTCGTGTGCTAAATAAAGCACTGTTAGCGAACTATTACGGGGTTAAATTTTGGGACATTCCTGAAGGCTATCTATGCCCGCCTATTCCTGGACGTGCCGATTATATTCACTATATCGCGGACTTACTGGCGCAAACCACTCACGTAAATGCCGATAACACACCGCCAACGGGCAAGGAAATTCACGCCCTTGATATCGGTACTGGTGCCAGTGCTATCTATCCTATCGTCGGTAGTCAGAGCTATGGCTGGCGCTTTACGGCAAGTGACATTGACCCTATTTCGGTCAACACCGCAGCGCTGATTTGTGAAGCCAATCCAAAGCTGAAAAGTGCGGTCAAAGTAAAGCTGCAGCCTGAGCCTAAGTTTATCTTTAAAAACATCATTGGTCGTCAAGATTATTTTGACGTCGTGGTTTGTAACCCTCCGTTTCATGCTTCATTAGAGGAAGCGATGGAAGCTAATAGTCGCAAGCAGCACAATTTGCAGCGCCATCGTGGTAAGAATGAAAGCGAGCAAATCAGCCGTAGCTCAACCAAATCAGGCAACGCTGCGCAAAACCTAAACTTTGGCGGTCAGCACAAAGAGCTATGGAGTGAAGGTGGCGAAATTGCCTTCTTGACCAAAATGGCAAAAGAAAGCCAGAGCTTTGCAGAACACGTCGGCTGGTTCACTACCTTAGTATCGAAATCTGAAAACGTTAAGCCATTGCAATTATTGTTAAAGCAGCTAAACGTCGCTCAAATGCGTATTATCGAAATGAGCCAAGGTCAAAAAAGCACTCGAGTACTAGCTTGGCGCTTTGACACTGACGAAGAATAATCACTAAGCAAAACTACTAACTTGAGTTTCACGTGAAACAAAAAAGCACCGTTTTGATATTCAAAGCGGTGCTTTTTTATAAATACTCAGTAAGAATCTAAATAAATTAGCTAAAAAACATCACCTTTAAACCAATCGCAATAAGCACGATACCGCCCAATGCTTCAGCTTTATCCTCTAGCCATGTGCCTGAGCGACGCCCCAAGTAGACCCCGAGCCAGCCAAATATAGCGGTTACTATAGCGATAATAAGGCAAGCTAACCACGCGTTCAGTGCCAATAAATTCAGCGTAAACCCTGCTGCCATTGCATCAATACTGGTTGCAACCGCTAACGTAAACATAGTGCGGTGATTGATATGTCCATGGTTACTCGTGGCTGTTACTGTTACTGTATCACTATCAGTGTTAATAGCATCATCATTGACGTCCAGATCATCACTGTCAGTATCTGACTCATCAGCAGTAAACACTTCATAAAGCATTTTCCCACCTAGAGCAATCAATATAGTGCCGCCAATCCAAGGTGCAGCAGCGGCCAACCAACCCAACATTGCCGCACCTAATAAGTAACCGATAAGAGGCATGACACCTTGAGCAATACCAAAGTAAAGCGCAGCATAGATAGCCAAGCGCAGTACATATTGATGACTGTATTTTTGAGCCTTAGCACCCAACCCTATCGACACTGCAAACGCATCCATCGCTAAAGCAATAGCGAGTAAAATTACTTCAACCATTTGATTCCCACAAATTATAATTATTAAGTAATAGCAACGCTAACAAATGAGTTTCACGTGAAACAAAAATACCGCCTTGAATATCAAAGCGGTATTTTTATAAATTGTCAGTAACCAGTTTCAAATTTAAATATCTAAGTTCGATACTGTTAATGCATTCTCTTCAATGAAGATACGACGCGGTTCAACGTGATCACCCATTAAACAGGTAAACATATGGTCAGCGGCGATAGCATCTTCGATAGTAACGCGTAGCATACGACGATTTTCAGGATCCATCGTTGTATCCCATAGCTGGTCGGCGTTCATCTCACCTAGCCCTTTGTAACGCTGGATAGCTAAACCACGACGCGCATCCAGCATCATTTGTTGCCATAGGTAATCGAAGTCGCGTACTGGGATGTCTTTAGTCGTCCCCGTAGACGCTTCACGGCGGATAAAGGCATCGCTCTCAAGCAACGTATTCCATTCACTTGATAAACGTAGCAGTTTGCCATACTCACCCGAGTTGATAAAGCTAGCATCTAACAGATAATGGTGTGCTAGTTGATGCACATATACCGTGACGCGTGGTAGCCACTGTGCCTTGGTAGATAAAGCCTCACTATCTGACGCTTCGCCTTCCTCAGTACCTACTACTGGCGTCATACCCAATAAATCTGCTGCGGCTGCATCCATATTCTTTGGCTGCGGCGCATGGATATTAACCAATTCAATCTCAGGGCTTAGATCGCTACCGAAGTGATCCAGCTTAGTCTGCATCGCTGCTTTCCATTCCTGCATGGCAGACTCATCATAAGTCATGTCAGTGCTAAGTTTTGGCGTATGCGTCAATGCATCCAAAATCACCGCTGGGAAGCGAATCTGCAGACGTGCTTTGATCAACTGCGTTTGGTTGTAGTCGTTAAGCAGTGTCTCGAGCGCTTGACCAGTAATCGCAGGCGCATCAGCACTGATATGCAGCTTGGTATTGTCAATTGTTGAAGACAATAGATACGCTTTAAGCGCTTCGTCATCTTTTAGGTATAACTCTTGACGACCTTTTTTTACTTTGTATAGCGGCGGCTGAGCAATATATACATAGCCGCGCTCGATCAATTCAGGTGTTTGACGGAAGAAGAACGTCAATAGCAAGGTACGAATATGCGATCCATCAACGTCGGCATCGGTCATGATGATGATTTTGTGGTAGCGTACTTTGTCAGGATTATACTCATCAGGACCAATACCACAACCTAATGCAGTAATCAGGTTACCCACTTCAGCAGATGATAACATCTTGTCAAAACGAGCACGCTCGACGTTTAGAATCTTACCTTTTAGTGGCAAGATTGCTTGCGTTTTACGGCTACGACCTTGTTTAGCTGACCCACCTGCAGAGTCACCCTCCACAATGTATAGTTCAGATAATACTGGATCTTTTTCTTGGCAATCAGCCAACTTGCCAGGCAGACCTGCAATATCCAAAGTGGTCTTGCGACGTGTCATTTCACGTGCTTTACGAGCCGCATCACGTGCACGCGCTGCTTCCATAATTTTATTAGCAATGGCTTTACCAGCACTTGGATTTTCTAATAGATAATCGTTAAATTTATCGTGCATCGCAGATTCGACAGCAGATTTTACTTCGCTTGATACTAGCTTATCTTTCGTCTGGCTTGAGAACTTTGGATCTGGTACTTTAACAGAGACGATTGCCGTTAAACCTTCACGAGCATCATCACCAGTTGCAGCTACTTTTTCCTTCTTAAACAAGTTCTCGCGATCCATATAGCTATTTAAGCCACGTGTCAGTGCTGAGCGGAAACCAGATAAGTGAGTACCACCATCTTTTTGCGGAATATTGTTAGTGAAGCACAATACTTTTTCGTTATACGTATCTGTCCACTGTAGCGCGACTTCTACGCTAATACCATCATCTTGCTGACTGGTAAAATGAAAGACTTCATTGATACCGTCTTTACCAGCATTAATGTAGCTAACAAACTCTAGCAAGCCACCTTTATGCTCAAACTCATGGCGCTTATCAATACGCTCATCAGTCAAAACAATACGCACACCAGAGTTCAAAAATGACAGCTCACGTAAGCGTTTTGCTAAGATATCGTACTCAAAAATCGTACCAGTGAACACATCACTGCTAGGATAAAAGCGGATTTGTGTACCTGTTTGATCGGTTGCTTCCATCTGTTGGATATCGCTATCAGGTACGCCATCAGTATAAGTCTGATGATAATGATAGCCTTCACGCCAGATATTCATCTCAAGCTTTTGAGACAGAGCGTTAACTACTGATACACCTACACCGTGTAGGCCACCTGATACTTTATAACTATTATCATCGAACTTACCGCCTGCATGCAAGACCGTCATAATAACCTGAGCCGCCGATACACCCTCTTCTGGATGAATATCGACTGGCACACCGCGGCCGTTATCCATCACACTGACAGACTCATCTTCGTGGATGACAATATCAATCTGATCACAGTGACCAGCAAGCGCCTCATCGATAGAGTTATCCACTACCTCAAAGACCATATGATGCAAGCCTGTGCCATCATCGGTATCGCCGATATACATACCAGGACGCACACGTACGGCCTCTAACCCACGCAATACGCGAATATCTTTAGAACTATAATCAGAAGGTAACACCTCTGAAACTACAGTAGGTACAGCGGCTTCAGTAGCACTGTCGTCTATCAATTGCTCGTGGTCAATAGGTAATGAATCACTCATGTACATTCCTTAATCTAGCCATAATCAGCCATTTACGATTAGCGCACTTATAAAAGTTACGCTTCATAATGGCATCTTAAAATTAACGTCTATTATTCATAATCTAGAGTGCATATGAGCAGCTAAACCACTAACCACCGTTAGCCTCAAAAAAGGCCGCACAGAGATAAAATCAGCAAATTACTTATTAGTAATAGTCTTTATTTTTCTAGCCATTGTTAAAACTATTGAAATAAATAAAATACATGATTATCAAATACTTATAGATAATTGAAAAATAGAAATCTTTTCTATGATGCTATCAAATAAATTGCTGAGCACAGGACAAAAATAAAGGGTTATTTTAACATTTTTTTGCTTCTAAGTCACTGTTTACTGAGAGTTTTAGGGTCTGTGAAAGGTCGTCTTAACATAGTAACTGTTAGGACAAATAGTAGTGGCTAGTGTACTGAATAATGAGAGGTGAAAATAGATGGGTAATCATCAAAAGTATAAGCAGAAGAATTAAATATTAGTTAGTAAATGAGATTTTTCCTTGTTTCACGTGAAACACATTTGGTTGTGACCAAAGTTCATTAACTAAAGGTAAAATATCATCTGTCAGACTGGTCATAAATACTTGGCAAGGGAGTTGAGCTAGGGTCGATAGCAGTATTTCTATAGCTCTATCATCCAATTCTGCAGTGATATCATCTAGGAGCACAACAGGTGTCGCTCTCGATGATAAATCATCATTGAGTGAGTCACTGCGCTCTTTATCGTTTAGCAACAGTGGTAGTTGCGATAGGCGCAGTGCAGTAATGAGCAGTTTCTTTTCACCGCGAGACAATACATTTGCTGCCTGCTCTTTTAAAGTCGGTAATTTGGTTTGAACACTATGTGCTGAAGCTGCTGTTCTGGCATCTGTCGTTTGATCGTTCACAGACTCATCAGAACGCCAATACACATGAATATCAGCACGATGATTGCCTATACGGGTATATCCCAATTGCAAATCCTGCTCTAACCGCTCATTAAGCTGCACATCTAGCGCGACACTGGTGTCATAACCAGCGTTATAGCTCAGGCTCAGTTGCTCAGCGTAAGAAGGCAATAGCTGTACGATACTCTTGGCAAAATAAGGCTGCCATTCAGTAAATACTTGTTCGCGATAATGATGAATTAAGGCAGCATGGTTACTCAGTCCTTTATCCCATGATTTCAGCTCAGCAAGCTGTACTTGGGTTAAATGACGAGTGCTTTTTAGCAAACTATTGCGCTGTTTTAGGAGGCGTTGATAAGCCATCCATTGTGGATGAAACCCTTGTTTCATGTGAAACACTAACCAATCTAGCAACTGTCGACGGCTCGCACTTCCCTGCTCCAACATATCCATTGACGATGGATCTATCAGTAACGTAGGTAGCTGCTCTGTCAAGATACTTTGATTGTAAACAGTGGTTTGATTGAGGCGTAGTATAGTCGTAGCATCTGCTTGCTTTTGAATAGCTAAAGTACGACTATCATTGATCTTAGCATGAACAGTCGTATTATTCTGATGATGCTGGATATAACGTTTAGGCTGGTGATGGCGAAAGCTCTTACCTCTTGATAACAAGAATATAGCTTCAAGCAACGAGGTTTTACCACTGCCATTTGCACCGATAATGATGTTGCAAGCAGTAGGCTCTAAACTAATTTGAGTAAGGTTTCTAAGGTGGGATATTTGTAGACGTTCAATCATAGTATCGATAGCCGCCCATTAAAGCCTGCTATCTTAGCGGGCAAAAGTTCATTAAAAATCAATATTTAGTACTGAAAACAAAGCTCTTTGAAACGTACTATTTCTATTCAGTTTTGTTTATTGCCAAAGAAAAACACACTATATACGCATTGGCATAATGACATACTGATGGAACTCATCATTTAGTTGATTGACCAATACAGAGGCATTCGATTGGCTCATATGCATCTGTAAATCGCCTTGGATAACGCCCAATACATCTTGCAGATACGCAGCGTTAAACGACAGCTCCATCGGCTCGCCTTGATACTTAGCTTGTATCATTTCAACTGCTTCATCTTGCTCAGCATTATTAGCACGTACTTCGACCATACCATCGCTAGCAAAATTAAAGACCACACCACGAGATTTTTCATTACTCAAGATGGCAACACGACGTAGTACGTCTGTCATTTTTTCTTGACTGAATAAAGCCAATTTATCAGTATTGCTCGGCATCACACGGCGATAATCAGGGAACTTACCATCAATTAAACGTGCGGTAAACGTCACCATTAGATCTTGGCTAACTTGCCCTGCACTATCTACATCACCAAACGGCAAACTTACTTGTAAAAACTCTCGGCCAAAACTTAGGGTAACTGCGTTGTCCTGATCACCCAACATTTTACCAAGCTCAGAAGCTAGACGCTCAAGTTCGATCACTGCCTTACGTGGCAAGATAGCTTGCATATTGAGATCTGCGCTTACATTGATAACACTACGGGCTAATGCCAATCTATGGCCATCTGTTGCTACCGTTGTCAGTTGCTGCTGTGAAACGTCAAACAACATACCTGTTAAGTAATAGCGTACATCTTGAATCGCCATCGCAAACTGCGTTTTGTGAATCAAATCTGTCAGACGATTACGGCTGATAGTCAGAGGTGTGATATTCTCAGGGTTACCCAAGCTCGGATAGTCTTCGCTTGGCAATGTTCCTAATGTAAAACGACTCTTACCACTAGTTAATAAGCAACGCTCATTTGCTTGAGTTGCTAGATTAACTTGAGCCTGTGCAGGTAGCGATTTACAAATATCTTTTAGCTTGGTTGCAGGAAGTGTCGTTGTACCTGCTTCTACACAAGCACCAGCAGGCAATTTCAATGTCGATGTCAGCTCTACCTCTAAATCTGACGCTGTTAAGATAAGCTCAGATTCTGATAGCTGTAGCTTGATATTACCCAATATAACCATATTGTGGCGTTTATCAGCGGCTTTGGCGATCAAGTTGATAGCTTTTAGTAACGATTCTCGATTGATCGATAATTGCATGCTTAATTACTCTTATTTGAATGATTTTTTTATAAATATTTATCGTAATGACTTAATAATACCTTGTCTGCTGACGATAATCTACAAAGCATCTGTGGACTTATATTTTCGATATTATAAACCATCTGTATCTACTAGAATACAACGATATCTAGCGCTTTTATCCTGCCTGTAACATCAGAGCTAGGGTTTTATAATCCTTATCAAATGCAGGATCTGCTGCTCTCAACTCATTTACTTTATCACAAGCATGCATCACCGTCGTATGGTCGCGTCCACCGAACGACTGACCAATTTCAGGGAAGCTATCGCCTGTTAATTCACGCGACAAAGCCATCGCTATTTGACGTGGTCTTGCAATACTACGCGTACGTTTGCGCCCCATAATATCTTTGACCGTGACATCATAGTACTCAGCCACTACCTTACGGATGTTATCCATATTCACTGCCTGCACACGCATCGCAACGATGTCTTTTAGTGCGTATTGCACCATCTCAAGGGTAATCTGTGCCCCTGTTAAGTTAGCATTGGCAAACACCTGATTTAGGGCACCTTCTAAACGTCTGACATTAGACACCACATTTTGCGCAATGAATAGCGCACATTCCTTTGGTAATACCATACCGTAGGAGGCTGCTTTTTTCTGCAGAATTTGTACTCGAGTATCAATCTCAGGAGGATCAACGGCGACTGTCAAACCCCAAGAAAACCGCGATCTAAATCGTTCATCGAATTCCGTCATCTGGGAGGGATGTCGATCAGAGGCCAAAATAAGTTGTTTATCTCCACTAGTAAAATCTGCAAATAATGTTAGAAACTCATTACTACTTTTAGTCTTTCCTGCCAATACATGAATATCATCTACAATTAATAAATCTACTTTTTTTATTTTCTTTTTAAAATCTTCTATTTTATTATTTCTTAATGAATAAACTAATTGATTTATAAATTTTTCAGAAGTGAAATAATAAAAACTTTGATTATTTTTTAAATAACGATGAGCTACAGAATGCATTAAATGCGTTTTTCCTAATCCAGAAGGACCATATATAAATAAAGGATTGTGACGATTTTTCGATTGGCGCTTACCAAGCTCATAACAAGCCTTGTAAGCCAAGTTATTGGACTTACCTGTAACAAAGGTTTCAAAAGTAAATTCGGGGTTCAGATAGCTTAATGATTTTGTATCAGCAGACTCAACTGGCTCATTATGACGCATGTTCGCGTCGATATCTGCTTTTGCGTTGTTATGATGAATAGATTCAAATTTATGTTCGGATGGGGTAGGGGAGACGTCATCTTCTACAAACAAAGAACCTGATTGACTGTTATCTTCTGCATTGCGGCCAGCATTATCAACACGTACGACGACCTCTTCAATACTACCTTGACTGTGTTTGGTCACCAACTGCTGAATATCTTGAAGATGATTCTTCTTGATATACGTCACAAAATAATCATTGGGAGCAAGAATAATCAAAGTTTGTGCTTCTTGATGAGCTGACAGAGGTCTCAGCCACATAGTAAACACGTTGTCTTTGACGTTATAACGCAAATCGTTTAGACATTTATCCCAAATATTTGCTGTGTCTATCATGAAAAGTACTGACCTTGTAATCTGAAATAATAGTTATTTTTTAGCAATATAAATTGCTACCTAAGCCTCAATATTACACGTAACAACTAACCAAAGAGTTCGTACTGATATCCTATACGAAGGTGTATATCAAGTAGCGCCTAATTTAACACAGATACCCTGTGGATAAAACCTTGTTTTTTGTGGATAAGACTGTGGACAGTTTTGTGCATAACTTTTACAAGCTAGTTATCCATATTTAACCCACAGTTTATCCACAGGCTTACCCATAGCCTAGTAAATTGATAATAAAAAGAAAAACAGACTTAACCACAGATAATCATGGTCCCAATAATAACAACACTATATTTATATTAATTAATTATTATTATAGTACTTGAGTCTAGCTGTGGGTAACTTTGTAAATCATAGAATATATAACTATAAAATTTGGTTAACTAGAAATAGGTTTTTAAGGAAATATCTCTACTAGGTTCGTATGAGATATTTCCTATTTGGGGACAAAACAAATTAGTTTATTGACCAAAACTATACTGAATGGTATAATCCTCCGTTATTACGAATTTAGTCCATTATTTTGATAGGTGAGTTATGAAACGTACATTCCAACCAAGCGTGATCAAGCGTAAACGTACTCACGGTTTCCGTGCTCGTATGGCAACTAAAAAAGGCCGTCAGGTCTTAGCTCGTCGCCGCGCTAAAGGACGTCATCGCCTTACTGTATAATCAGTAGATTGCGATAAGCATGGCTAATAGTGCTTGTTGTGTTCTTATTGTTTATAGATTGCGATAGTCAATCATCACAACTGACACTTAGCCATATATTAAAAGCGCCCACATAGGCGCTTTTTTTGTCTCTATAATTTGTTATTATTTCTATCTTTATTCTACTAGGTTGTACTATGTCCAATACTCTATCAGATACACCTGCAGCTAGTTTCACTAAACAGCAACGCCTGCTTACCCCTGCAGCCTTCCGTGAGGTATTTGACGCACCTGAGCGCAAGATTCATCAGAGTCATTTAATGGCTTTTGTACGTGCCAACGAGCATGCACAGCCGCGAGTCGGTATGGCTATTACCAAGCGTAAAGTACCTACTGCTGTCGCTCGTAATCTAATCAAAAGATATGTGCGTGAAGAGTTCCGTACCAAAGCTTTTAAAATGGAAAATAAAGATATTGTTTTTATTGTCAAAAAATCTATTAAAGATATAGATAATGAAGAATTAAAAAATCAAATAATTAATATCTTTAAAAAAATAGAAAAAAAATAAAATGAATATTTTATTAAAAATAAAAAATATAAATAAATTTTTCTATAAAGTATTTTTTGATTTTATTGTTTTTTATCAAAAAATAGTTAGTCCTGTAATACCTGCTCGTTGTCGCTATTATCCGACATGCTCAAATTATGGCAAACAAGCTTTAACATGGCATGGTGCCTGTAAGGGTGGTTGGTTGTTGTTAAAACGTCTTAGTAGGTGTCACCCTTTAGGTGGGCACGGTATAGACTTTGTACCCTTACCCTTAGCTTCCTATAGTTATCAATATATATCTTTTAGTGATGTACTAAATATCAACCTTCAGGGTTTGGGTGTCTATCGAGACAATACTAGTTATGTTTCACAGCTTAATTATTTGATGAAATCAACATAAAGTCGACCTCTTTAGTCTCAGATAGCTACTCCTTTGAGTTACCCACAAGTTATCCACACTCTTGGTATCATTTGAGACAGATTTTTAGTAAAATGATGCACATTTTATGTAAATGACTACTGATGCAGTTGCAATTTGACAGGACAGCTGTGTAGGTCAGTCATGACACATGCCCTAATTTTTCATTCCCTAATTTTTTAATCTAGGAAAGGTTTATGCAAAAGATATTTCGGGTGATGATCATCATTGCGATGCTAATTACCGCTTATCTGCTGATTTTGGCATGGCGAGATGATTATGCCGATGCTCCAGCTGTAGATGCGGTGCCAGAAACTACGAGTTCAGTAGGTGCTGACATTCCTTCTACTACTGGTGCAGCAGGTGATATCCCGGTACAGACATTACCCGTGGATAATAGTGCTGTGACAGCGACTCCTGCGAAAAACGCTGGTCTAATCACGGTAACAACTGATCGCTATGATATAAAAATCAATCCAGAAGGTGGTGATATTGTTTATGCTGCGCTCAAGCAGTATGACGCAACGCTCGATAGCGATAAGCCTTTCGTATTGTTAGAAAACAACAGTAACCGTGTGTATGTGGCTCAATCTGGACTTATTGGTCAGAACGGTATTGATACAGCAGAAGGTAGAGCGACTTATAGCCATACTGCTAACAATTATGTGATGGAAGATGGACAGCAAACGTTGTCAGTGCCGCTTACTTACAAAAAAGACGGTGTGACGATTACCAAGACTTTCACTTTCACTGAAAATAAATATCCAATCGATATTAGCTATCAGATTCAAAACGCGTCTACCAATGCTTGGCAAGGTCAGATGTTTGCACAGTTAAAGCGTGATGATAGTAAAGATCCTGGTATGTCTGATAAAGGCGCGCTGAGCATGGCGACTTATCTAGGCGGTGCTTGGGGCACACCAGATGATCCTTATAATAAGCTGAAATTTGGTGACTTTAGTGACGGCGAGTTGACGACCACTAGCGATAAAGGCTGGGTTGGTATCGTACAACATTACTTCGTATCTGCTTGGACACCTGAAAACTTCACTGGCAAATTTTTTACTCGTGAAACAGGTAGTGATTATTTTATTGGTTTTAATAGCCAACCAGTGAACGTAGCACCAAACAAACAAGTTACTTTAAATGCAACACTATATGCAGGTCCAAAAGTTCAGTCTGAGCTAAAAGACGTTGCGGTAGGCCTTAACAAAACAGTTGATTATGGTCTGCTATGGCCAATATCAAAGGTCTTATTTGCTATCTTGGAAGGTGTGCATAAGGTTGTTGGCAACTGGGGTTGGTCAATTATTTTACTGACTATCTTAGTAAAAATTGCCTTAATGTGGTTCTCTAATAAGAGCTACTACTCAATGGCTAAAATGCGTGCCATTGCGCCAAGACTCAAAGTGCTTAAAGAAGAGCATGGCGATGATCGTATGAAAATGTCGCAAGAGATGATGGCGATATACAAAGAAGAAAAAGTCAATCCGATGGCGGGTTGCTTGCCAATCTTGATGCAGATGCCGATTTTCTTAGCCTTATACTGGGTATTAGTAGAGAGTGTTGAGCTGCGTCATGCACCATGGATTTTGTGGATTCAAGATCTATCAGCGATGGATCCATGGTTTATCTTGCCGTTGCTAATGGGTGCGTCGATGTTTGTACAGCAGCAGTTGAACCCACAGCCAGCAGATCCGATGCAGGCAAAAGTAATGAAGTTCTTGCCGATTATCTTTACTGCGTTCATGCTATTTTTCCCAGCAGGTTTGGTTCTATATTGGACAGTCAATAACCTGTTTAGTATGACTCAGCAATATATCGTCAATAAAAAAGTTGATGAAGAGCAGAAGCGTCGTACGGTAAAAGTGGTCGATTAATTAGTTCTTTGTCAGAAATACAAAAAACCATCGCGCAAGCGGTGGTTTTTTTATACGTGGTGGACAAGTGGTAAATGTTATCCACAGCTTATCAACATTATGCACAGTTTATAAATATTGAAACGAATATATGTCTGATACATCTACCTTTCAAAGTTTGCTTTGTCAGTATGAGTCCAGACGTCTATAATGGAGCTTTTAAACATTGAGAGTCATTGTGGATTCCTTAGAGACAGCATTAGCCGTACCTAATTCTTCTGAAAAGTCTAATACATCTGGATTGGCCACAATTGCTGCGATTGCAACGCCGCTTGGGCGAGGAGGTGTGGGTGTCATACGTCTATCAGGTAGTCGTGCTTACGACATGGCATGCGCTCTAACAGGTAAGTCTGCTTTTACCCCGCGGATGGCCAGCTTTTGTCGTTTTTATCAGGCTGATGGCACTGTCATTGATGAGGGATTGGTCTTGTTTTTCAAAGGTCCGCATTCATTCACAGGTGAAGATGTGATTGAGCTGCAAGGGCATGGCGGTGTTATTTTGCAAAACCAGTTGCTTGCACGAGTTTTTGAGCTAGGTGCCAAGCAAGCGAGTGCAGGAGAGTTCTCTTATCGTGCCTTTGATAATGACAAGTTGGACTTAGTGCAGGCAGAAGCGATAGCTGATGCGATTGATGCGACCAGTGCCGCCGCGGCCAGTAGTGCGATTCGCTCTCTGAGCGGTGAGTTCTCACAGAAGATTAACCAGTTATTAGAACAGTTAATTCACCTTCGTTTACATGTTGAAGCTGCGATTGATTTCCCTGATGAAGAAGACGTCGATTTTTTGTCTGATGGCGTCATACAAAGTAAACTTGAACAAACGCAAGATAAGATACAACAAGTCTTAGCAACGGCAAAGCAAGGTCAGCTTTTGCGCGATGGTATCCATGTCGTGCTAGCAGGTAGGCCAAACGCAGGTAAATCTAGCTTGCTCAACCGTCTTGCAGGACAAGAGCGTGCTATCGTGACTGATGTCGCCGGTACTACACGTGATACGCTGCAAGAGACAGTTGTGCTAAATGGTTTGACGCTACATCTGACCGACACAGCAGGCCTACGCGAGACAGAAGACACTGTGGAACGTATCGGAATCGAGCGTGCCCGTACTGCCATCACGCAGGCTGATATGCTACTGATGGTCTATGATGTGACTCGCGATGTTGAGGAAGAAAGCACACCGTTACAGCTTGCTGAACAGTTATTTGGTGAATTGCCAGAAGCTAAACGCTTACTAATCATTGCTAATAAAAGCGACTTATTAAGCGATAATGATAAAGAAAAAAGTGCTGCTATGACCCAAGCTGAAATCAAGAATAGAGGCTATCAGCAAGTTAATGTTTCATGTGAAACAGGCATTGGTATCGATAATTTGGTTGAAGCGCTATGTGAGAAAGTAGGCTTCCATCCACCAGAGAATAGCTTAATTGCTCGTACCAGACATCTCGACGCGCTTAGACGAACTGCTAATTTCTTGGCAGAAGCTCATGAACAATTAACCGTATTTGAAGCAGGTGAGTTGGTTGCTGATAGCTTACGTCAGGCACAGCAGAGCTTGGGTGAAATAACAGGTGAGTTCAGTGCCGATGACTTATTGGGTAAAATATTTGGTAGCTTTTGTATTGGTAAATAACTGAAACACGGTGTTCTTTATTATTTAATAAATTAGCTATCTTGAAAACACTACTCTTATTCTCAATCGTAAAATAAGGAAATGTTATGCACTGTCCGTACTGTAATGCGTCAGAGACCAAGGTTATTGACTCACGTCTTGCTGCGGAAGGGGCACAAGTGCGTCGACGCCGTTCGTGTAACAGCTGCCAAGAACGTTTTACGACTTTTGAGATGGTAGAAGTTGTCATGCCAAGGATTATCAAATCGAGCAACAAGATTGAACCTTACGACAATGAAAAGCTGCGCCGTTCTATTTTACTACCTTTACAAAAGCGTCCTATCACTATCGATGAACAAGAGGCGATGATTAGTCGTATTGAAAAGCGTGTTAGGCAGATGGGTGAGCGAGAAATCAGTAGTAAAGTCTTAGGTGAAATCATCATGAGTGAACTCAAAACTTTGGATGATGTCGCCTATGTACGCTTTGCTAGCGTGTATCGCGACTTTCAAGATATCGATGCATTCCATCAAGAAATTGCCAATATTCGTCCAAATGAGAAGTAAGCTTTTAAGTAATCCCTAGTTGATAAGTGTTTCCCAATTACTAATCAGAATTACCAATCAGCTTTCAAACCTTACTTTCTTATATAGAACTACCCCACTCTCAACTTCGAAAGTGATTGAAAAAAGAAGAGCACCTCACTAATCTATTGTTTTCGACCAAGAATACAATGGAGTTGTGAGATGCCCATAGACGAATTTATCATCAATATCTATTTAAT
>Ga0208014_1000074_pt1 | contig 67145 bp, 70 predicted proteins | sample 25_taG_FD_184099 | JGI IMG/M metagenome (GOLD analysis project Ga0208014, IMG submission 184099) | Marine viral communities from Cariaco Basin, Caribbean Sea - 25_WHOI_OMZ (SPAdes) (version 2) | ecosystem: Environmental > Aquatic > Marine > Oceanic | place: Caribbean Sea: Cariaco Basin...
ACAGCCGTTGCTCCAGCTGGGCTTCACTCAGATCCTCTGGCAGCGGCCAGCCAAGCTCCGCCTCAGCAGCACGCCGCAGATACTCGCTCACAGTGGGGCGACTGATGCCGCAGGCTGCGGCAACCTGTCGGTTGCTAAGCCCTCGCTCCCACTTGAGGCGAAGGACTTCTTTGATTTTACGCATGGATAACCTCTTCGCTGGCATCTGGCCCTCTCCGGATGAAAAGGAGCAGAGTACCGTTAGTTATCCCGCGCCGGACGTTTTGATGGGGGAATCAGGCAGCCTGCCAGGGTGGCAGCTTTGCCGTGGAATCAGTGGCAGCTTTCGCGTGGAATGGGTGGCAGGCTTCGTCTGGAATCAGTGGCAACCTTGGTCTGGAATACGCAAGCCAGGCCCGGCTCTACTACAGAAATATCAATCAGCTTTAGCGGTTTCCGCTCCTTCAGAGCCATAGAAACAGTCAATGCTGTGCCGCCCTTGAGCTCGTCGCGATAGAAAACAAGCGTACCGTCGCCTGTCTGAACATTTTTTCGGGTTCGGGCTCGATAGCCTCCAGTGATTTCCGTAAGCGGGTAGCGCTCCGGTATCGTCCCATCCTCTGCTAGGCGCCCTTTTGGGCAAGCGCCCGCGATCGGGTAATCCCGGTCTATCGCCGCATCAAGTGCCGCGCGGTCGGCACCAGTCTGACCACCGCTAATGACTTTCATTGGATACTGCTTCATATCAGTCGTTTTCAATCTTTAAGCCTCCCAACGGCGATCAGATCTGTCGCCACATCCATCGGAATTGGATAGCCTTTCCACCACGCCACTCACCCAGTCGAGCGGCCTTTGAGTCTGACGATCAAAAGCAGGCCATACCTACTAATCAGACATTCATCAATGCTGTCATCGATCAATTCAGACAACGTCATCTGGAGTATCACAGGTTCGTTTGAAGCGGAACAAATCGAAACCTCCGCAACTGCCGAGAGAAAGCCCATGTTTTACACCGTCGATGAAGTGAGTAGCCGTTACAAAGTCTCAACTAAAACTATATGGCGCTGGGTCAGAGAGGGGAGATTTCCCCGACCGGTCAAGGTCGGCCCGGGGACAACTCGTTGGAGGGAGGAAGACCTGCAAGCTTTTGAAGAGGGCTTGCAGTGAGTCGTCACCATTGTATGTCGCAATACAAACAACCTCGCCTAATCAAGAAGCCACGCGGAAATGGCATTTCTCCGAGCGAATCGTGCTCGATAGATTTGATCGTAGCATGATGGCAGGAATGCTATTGTTTATTTAATTCAACGATGTAGTTTTCTCCGGACCCTAAAGCGTGTCCGATTTCCGGACACTGAAATCCTGACAATTCTGCACTCCCCGACCCGACAAAATTGGATCCAAATGTCCGTTTAGAGTGCCTGGAGGGCACCGATCAAATGTCCTGTTTCCGGACATTGGTTACCTGACAAAGGTGTGCCAAACTTCGGCGCTAATTGGCTTAAAATGCTGATATATCGGGGTTTTGGAGGCTGGTGTTTTTTGCTTTAGGCATTTGATCTTTCAGACTTTTCACCGATTTAGACCGGTTGCTGCCTACCTTCGAAGGCGCACTCCGGAGGCAAAGGTCATAGGTTCGAATCCTATCGGGCGCGCCATTATTTTCAAAGGCTTGCGTGAAAACGCAGGCCTTTTTTGTTTGGCTGTGCCCAAATTGTGCCTTGCTGGTGCCCGGTCACGTTAGGCCGCTGCTATATCACTCATTAAAAGGACCTTTGCACGGATTCCACCTCACCATCTCCAAGGCACAGCCACTCCGCGTTATCTATGAATCCAAAACGCCTTGTTGTCGAAACCTTTGGTCGCAAAGCGAACGTTCAGTCGGAGCGCAAAACCATAATCAATTGTTAGAGATTCGCCAACTATTGCTCATTCTCTAACCGGTCCCAAGCATTTAATCAAACTGCTGGCCTGCCCAGAATCGTTGAACCATTAGACCGGTCTGGTTCTAAACAAGTTGAAAATGAGTTCAAGCAGGTGAAGTATCAACAAAATCTGATGCATTCATCGTTTCATATGGTGTCGAATCAACTTGGACTGAAGGGATGCCACCCAATCCATGTTACTAAGACTGTGTGTTTTCACCCTGGTGATTATCGGGGCTGCTTGCAGTGTCCAATCGCAACCCGTGAACGCTCAAGAGAGCGAAGGCCTGACGGTTAATTTAACCAGCGAGGGCATTGAAGCTGCGGTTATCTCTGAGGGGGCTATTTGGCTGAAACTTACACCAAGTGGAAGTAGCCAACTGGCTGCCACAGCAAAGGACAACCTGGGCAGTCAGGTAATGATCCACGTGCTCGGCCATGAGGCTCTTTCAATGATGGTCGTGCAAGATATGGCATCGGAACGATTGGTCATTAGGAACCCATCACCAGAGCTTAAAGCCGTGCTCACATCATTTATCCGGCACAGCAGGACAACTGTTTTACATCCTTGGTGAACGTTTGCGCACAGAGCTTGAGTCCTTCAACCATGGTCAAATAAGGGAACAAGTCATCGCCGATTTCCTGAACGGTCAAACCTGCTCGTAACGCCATCACTGCCGTTTGGATAATTTCACCGCCTTCCGCTGCGACAATCTGCACCCCAAGCAAACGGCCTGAGTTGCGCTCTGCCACCATTTTAATAAATCCTTGGGTGTCAAAGTTTACTAGCGCACGCGGCACGTTTTCCAAGTCGAGCAGCCTGGTGTCCACGCTATAACCCCGAGCAACTGCTTCGGCTTCAGAGAGGCCAACGGTGGCGACTTGAGGATCGGTAAACATGACCCCGGGCATGGCACTGAGGTCGAGTTTGGCCTCGCCTTCCGTCATGTTGATGGCGGCCCGGCTGCCCCCGGCAGCGGCGACATAGACAAACTGCGGTTGATTGGTGCAGTCTCCGGCAGCGTATATTCCGGGGACCGTGGTTTGCAGATGCTCATCCACCTGAATTGCGTCGCGTGAGGTTTCCACGCCAATGCTCGCCAGGTTCAGGTCCTCGGTATTGGGAGTTCGACCGGTCGCCACCAGCAGTTGATCGGCTCGCAAGGTGCCGGCAGGCGTCTCGACGATGAACTCGTTGTCGCTATAGTCCACGTTGCTGGGCAGGGTCTGGCTAAGCACCTCAATACCTTCGCGCTTGAACGCTGCATCCATAGCTTCCCCGATTGCGGGGTCCTCACTGGACAACAAACGGCTCCGGGCCAAAACGGTAACCTTGCTGGCCAGTCTGGCGAATGCCTGAGCCAATTCCAGGGCAACGAAACCGGCACCAATCACGATCAGCCGTTTGGGAACGGTATCCAGCGCCAAGGCACTGGTTGATGTCAGGTAAGGAGTGTCTGCCAGCCCCGTTATTGGCGGTTCTGCCGGTCTGGCTCCGGTTCCAATAAAGGCGCGATCAAAATGAACCGGTTTTTCACCACCCTCAGCCAACGTGACTAACAGGCTATTGGTGTCGAGAAACCGGGCCTCACCGTTCAGGACTGTGATGTCCTTGTGTTCTCGAAGTATCTTTTCGTACTTGGTGTCACGCAGCTCCTCCACTCGTGCCAGCTGTTGCTGAAGCAGTTTCGCTCGGTCTACCTCAGGAGCCGCAGCACTGATGCCCGCGTCAAAAGGGCTTTCTTTTCGAAGATGCGCGATATGTGCTGCACGAATCATAATCTTCGAGGGCACGCAGCCAACATTTACGCAGGTGCCGCCGACGGTCCCACGTTCGATCAGGGTGACGCGGGCACCGCGCTCTGTTGCCTTCAAGGCAGCCGCCATGGCGGCTCCGCCACTGCCGATTACAGCAATATGCAGTTTTTGGTCATTTTTCACTCGGGAAACTCCTTGGAGCTTTGGAATTGCTCTCGTAGCTGGCGTCATAGTGTTTTTTCCGCCAGAACGCATAGACCGTAAGGCCGATGAATACCGCCAGTGCCGGAAGAAGCACATAGTCGAGATAGCCCGTCAGGGCGGCCAGTCCCACGGTGGACATAAGAATGACCAGAATCGGTGTGAAGCAGCATAGTGCAACCAGAATAGTCCCTACTATGCCAACTCTGAGCAGGTTCTTCGGATTCTTCATTGCCCCTCCGGGGTCGCCTCTGAGGCCGTGGGAGTGGAGGGGTAACCAGCGTCGCTCGTGGCCTCGGTGAGCGCCTCTATGGAAGTGAGCGCATCGTCAAAGGTGACGACGGCTTCTCGATCAGGGTAGCTCACGGAAACTTGCGACACCCCTTCCACCTTACTTAAGGCCAGCTTGACGGTGATCGGACACGCAGAACAGGTCATGTCAGGCACCGAGAGAGTCACTTTTTGAGACGCAGCCCAGGTGGACATGCTGAGCAAAGTGAGGAACATGGCAAGTACAAGCTGTTTACGCATGAGGAAAATCTCCGTTTAGTAGAATAGGGGCAAAATGTAAGGGAACACTAAAGCGACCAGTACCAGAGCCGTAACTACCCAAAAGATCACCTTATAGGTCTTTCGGACTTGAGGGATCGCACACGTTTCACCGGGTGAGCATTGCTCTACAGGGCGATAGATTCGTCGCCAGGCGAGGTACATGGCGACGATGGCCGCGCCAATGAACAGCGGTCGATAGGGCTCCAAAGCTGTCAGATTGCCGATCCAGGCACCGGAAACGCCCAGAGTGATAAGTACCAATGGCCCGAGACAGCAAGCCGAGGCGAGAATTCCAGCAACCCCCCCGACAGCGAGAGAAGCACCTCCGGATTTAGATTTGAATTTCGACATGACGTTTACACCTGTTGCCCATGGACTTGATGAGATAAGGTTACTTCCGTAGTCAACTACGGAGTCAAGCAGCATGTCGGTTAAAGCCAATTCAATGACTATTGGCGGCTTGGCCAGGGCGGCCAACGTAAATGTAGAGACGATCCGCTATTACCAGCGGCGTGGTCTGTTATCGGAACCCAAGCGGCCTCCGGGTGGCATTCGACGCTACGGTTTCGCCGATATTGATCGGTTGACCTTTGTGAAAACGGCGCAGCACCTGGGTTTCAGTCTCGATGAGATAAGCGACCTCCTACGGCTGGAAGATGGCACCCACTGTGAGGAAGCCAGTGCGCTCGCCGAGCACAAGCTGAAGGATGTGCGTGAAAAGATCGAAAGGCTGGTCAAAATTGAGATGGCTCTGAGCGATATGGTCAGTCAATGCCACGCACAGCCGGACAGCATCGCGTGCCCGCTCATTGCTTCGTTACATGAGGGAGGTATTGGGACAAGAGGCCAAAAGGGTTAGCTTCTGAACCAATCAACCTCTTGGGTTCTACCCGGTTTCCAAGGACGGCTTTAAAACGTCCGTGGACTTACCCCGGTCCACTAGACACTCCTGGCCTATGATTGGACTTACCCCGGTGCAGTAATTGAAAACCAGAAAGACCTTTTCAGCGCGCGGCTCAAGATGGGATCACCGGACGTATACCGCTTTTTGGTCAATTCGATCGTTTCTGAATGTCCGCTTTTGTTTAATTTCGGATCTTCAAAATTGTCACGCTGCGCCTACAAGGCTCAGATTGCTCAGGTTATTAGTAATGTTCAGGGAATCTCGCCGAATCGGGTCATCAAATCGAGGAATTCAACGCAGAGACGCATCACTCCCACCGGGTCTGCGAATAGCTGAACACCGGCAACGACAGCCGCCAGCGAATGGCGGCCATACGGAGAAGCAGTCCGAGGCTGAATGCCGCCAGGAGAGTGACGTCCTCATCCACCCCTTGGCGAAGTAGAGTCAGATAAAGAAAGGCGACCACCAGTGAAACGCTGGCATAGAGTTCATGGCGCAATACCTGTGGCGTCCGATTGCAAAGGATGTCCCGGATGATGCCGCCAAAGATGCCGGTTGTAATACCAGCCATCACGACCACCACAGTGTCATAGCCCAGCTCAAGCGCGACGTTACAGCCGATTACGGTGAACGCCACCAGGCCAATGGCATCCAGCACCAGAAACAGCTGATGCAGGTGTCGCATGAAACGGGCGATCACGACCGTTACCAGGCCTCCGGTAATGGTCATGTAAATATAGCGGGGGTGCTGGGTCCAGTTAACCGGAAAGTTGCCCAGCAGAATGTCCCGGACGGTTCCGCCCCCAAGGGCGGTGAAAAACGCGATGACCGCGACACCAAAAATATCCATGTTCCTTCGACCCGCGGCAAGGGCGCCCGACATGGCTTCGGCGGTAATGGCTATCATATAGATAGAGATCAGCACACAGGACTCCTGAGTTTCTGTGGCCTCTCCCCCTGTCCCTGATACCTGAGAGTTTACAGAGCCCTGCTCTGCTTGCCCCTTCGGTGGACTGCCTCGGCAGTCGCTCTCCAGACGGCTTTGATTGGTGCCTCGCAGTACCTGTGCCTGAGCGTTTATGGGAGTTTGCGCCTTCGGCGGGGCAGTGTGCCCTCTCTCCTGCGAGGCCGGGGATTATAAAGAGATAGGAAGCTAACGTCTAGCGAGGCGGCGGGCCGATAGCCTCAGAATTTTTGACTAATTCTTACTGGATACTCCGTTATCTTTTTGAAGGTGTGCCCTTTATCCTGCTTTCCCGAGCAGACACTCCGACACGGATTCAAAAACCAGCCTTCAACGGCTTGCCACCGCTATCCAAGGACATCCCATGAACCTACAGACCGTCATCTGCAGCACCCGCCCCGGCCGGATCGGCCCTTCCATTGCCCAGTGGTTCAATGCTCTGGCCAATGAACAGGGAACATTTTCCAGTGAGCTGGTGGACCTGGCCGAGTTCAATCTTCCGGTATACGACGAGGCCAACCATCCTCGCATGCAGAAGTATGAACACGAGCACACCAAAGCCTGGTCAGCGAGCGTCAATAAAGCAGATGCCTACGTATTCGTCATCCCCGAGTACAATTTCTGCCCGCCGCCATCGTTCACGAACGCGTTGAACTACGTCTACAACGAGTGGAACTACAAGCCGTGCGGCTTTGTCAGCTACGGCGGCGTTTCCGGTGGCCTGCGTTCCGCCCAGACCGCCAAGCAGCTGGTCACCACGCTGAAAATGATGCCGATGGTGGAAGGTGTAATGGTGCAGATGCCCTGGGAGAAGCTGGATGATCAGCGCGGCTTCCTCCCGGATCAGCATCACACGGGGTCGGCCAACGCCATGCTGGACGAGATGGCGAAGTGGGCAACGGCCCTGAAGTCGCTTCGCTGAACTCTGGAGTCGTAGAGCAGAGTCCCCGGTCTGCCAACCGGGGAAGCCTTTGCTCCTGCGGTAACGGGCATTAGCCCTGCCGATTCACCAGAACCCGCCCATCACGTATGGACGCAGACACCGGCAACTGCCCCAATAGCACCTCATAGGGCGATCGGCCCTGTAACACCACGCAACGGGCCGGCAGTCCCTGCTCAATGCCGTAGTCCTGAAGATCCAGCGCCGCGGCACCGTTGTCGGTGATCAACTCCAGGCATCGGTCAATCCAGCCCATGCCCAGCATGTGGCAGGCGTGCAGGCCCACGTCCAGGGTACGGAGCAGGTTGCCGTTGCCCAGCGGGTACCAGGGGTCACGAATGGAATCCTGGCCGAATGCGACTTTCAGGCCGGCGTCCAGCAGTTCCGGCACGCGGGTCAGGCCACGGCGCTTCGGGTAGCCATCAAACCGGCCCTGCAGGTGCAGGCTCTCGGTGGGCATGGACAGGAAACGCAGGCCGGATTTCTGCAACAACCGGAACAGCCGGCTGCAGTAATGATCGTTGTACGAACCCATGGCACAGGTATGGCTGGCGGTGACCCGGGAGCCATAATCGAGTTTCAGTGCCTCGGCCGCCAGAACTTCCAGGAAGCGGGACTCGGGATCGTCAATCTCGTCGCAATGCACGTCCACCAGAAGGTCGTGCTTGTGGGCCAGCGCCACCAGCCACTGGACCGACTCAACGCCGTAGTCCCGGGTAAGCTCGAAATGCGGAATACCACCCACAACGTCGGCGCCCAGGCGCACGGCCTCCTCCATCAGCTCCTTGCCCTGCGGGAACGACCAGAGACCTTCCTGGGGAAACGCCACGATCTGGAGATCCACGGTTTCAGCCATGCGCTCACGTACCTCCAGCATGGCTTTCAGGCCGGTGAGCTTGGGATCTGTGACATCCACATGGGTCCGGACATGCTGAATGCCGTTATCGGAAAACAGTTTCAGGGTCTGCTCGGCCCGGCCGATCACATCGTCGCGCGTCAGGCTGGCTTTGCGCTCGGACCAGCATTCAATACCCTCAAACAATGTTCCACTCTGATTCCAGCGTGGCTCGCCGGCGGTCATTGCCGCATCGAGATGGATGTGCGGCTCCACAAACGGAGGGGCGACCAGGTTGCCACCGGCATCCAGCTGGTTTTCCGCTGCCTCTTCCGAGGCATTCTGGGCCGTGATGGCACTGAACCGGCCGTTGGCAATGGTCAGTCGGAACAAGCCCTCGCGGCCCTGCAACCGGGCGTTGACGATGGCATTCAGAGTTTCACTCATAACCTCTCCTTACGGGTGTGTACTAACAGTGATCATGGAGGACGCCGGTTAACACCGCCAATAGAACATCCCCGACTGTTTGCCGAGGATCCTTGCTGAGATGTGCGTATCGCTGGGCTTGTTGGCCAGTCCATAGCACACGTGCAAGGGCAGAAGATGTTCTTCCCGGGGGTGGCAGAACCGGGCGTGCGGCGCTCGCTCCCAATGGATCAGGCGCTCGGCCCGTTCTGACTCCGCCAGGGAGCCATCGCCACAGGTCTGTTCCAGCCAGTCCTCGAAGGCCTGATTGCGCGCCTGGATCTCTGGCGTCTGCTCCGCAAAGAAGGCCCGCATGTTATGGAACGAGAAGCCGGAGCCAATCACCAGCAGGTTGTCGTAGTCCAGTGCCTGCAATGCTCGGCCAATCGCCAGGTGCGTGCTGGCATCCAGACTGTTGACCAGTGAGAGCTGGATACAGGGAATATCGGCGGCCGGATACATCAGTTTGAGTGGCACAAACAAGCCATGATCAAAGCCTCTCCGGTCATCCAGGCGCGCCGGAATACCGGCCTGATCCAGCGCCTGGTACACCTGCCGCGCAAGCGCCGGCTCGCCCGGGCAGGGGTACTCGATCCTGTAGGCTTCCGCCGGGAAGCCATAGTAATCGTAGATCAGCGACGGGCTGGCTCCGGAGGTGATGGTCGCCACCGACTCTTTCCAATGGGCGCTGATCACCAGAATCGCGGAGGGTTTGCGCAGAGTACCGGCAAGCTCCGTTAACCGGTCCACCATGTCACGGTGCCCCGGATCCCCCAGCAGCGGCATGGGCCCGCCGCCATGGGAAATAAACAGTACATCGGTGCCTTTGTTCATGGCGTTGGTTCCTCTGTTCAGAGTTCGCCCGGCCCAGCCGGGACAATGCCACCCGGGTTCAGTGCCTTGATGGAGTAATAGCCGGCTTTGATGTGATCAAGGTTGACGGTATTGGCAATGCCATCAAGCGCCAGTATCCGGTGCATGTAGTCATGCAGGTGCGGCATGGCGCTCAGGGTATTGCGGTTGCACTTGAATAGGCCGTGATAGGCCGCATCAAAGCGCACCAGGGTCACGAACAGGCGGATATCGGTTTCGGTCAGTTGATCACCAAACAGATAGCGGCGCCCATCGGCCAGCCGTGATTCCATGTCGTCCAGGGCTGCAAATACCTTGGTGTAGGCCTCGTCGTAGGCGGCCTGGCTCGAGGCAAACCCGGCCTGGTACACCCCGTTGTTGAGATCTTTATAAAGATAGCCGTTGAGCCGGTCGATTTCGCCTGCCAGTGCCGCCGGGTAAAGATCCGGCCCCTGGTCCACAATCTCCGCGAACGCGGTGTTCAGCATGCGCAGGATATCGGCAGACTCGTTATTGACGATGGTGCCGGTGTGTTTGTCCCACAGTACCGGCACCGTGGCGCGGCCGGAAATATCCTGATCCGCCCGGGTGTACAGCTCGTGCATGTAGCGGGCGCCGTTGAGGGTATCCTCCTGCGCGCCGGGGTAGCCGCCGAACTGCCAGCCCTGGTCGGTCAGCCGCGGGTTGACGACAGTCACCCCGATCACATCCTTGAGCCCTTTGAGCTCGCGAGCCATCAAGGCTCTCGATGCCCAGGGGCAGATGTAGGCGACGTACAGGTGATAACGGTCCGGTTCGGCCTTGAAGCCTCCCACCCCGGTGGGGCCCGGCTGTCCATCCGGCGTGATCCAGTTGCGAAAGGGTGAGGTCTGGCGGATAAACCGTCCTTCCTCGTCTTTCGCCTGCACCGGTTGCCAGTTTTCCTTCCAGATCCCGTTTACCAGCATGGCTCAGCCCTCTTTGTGCAACAGGTTATCCACGGCAAACCGGCCTGCACCCTGAATCGCCAGTGCGACGGTAACCACAAACAGTGTGAGCGCATACTCGTAGCCATTATTGGACATGAACAACCCGTTACCGATATGCACCGCGAAGATGGCCACCAGCATGGTGAACGCCGCAACCACGGCCGCAGGTCGTGTCAGCAGGCCTAGCACCAGGGCCAGGCCGCCAAAGAACTCAGCACCACCTGCCAGCAAAGCCATCAGGTAACCGGGTTCCAGGCCAATGCTGGCCAGCCACTGCCCGGTGCCTTCCAGCCCGTAGCCGCCGAACCAGCCAAAAAGCTTCTGTGCGCCATGGGCGGCCAGTACCAGGCCAACCGGGACCCGCAGTACCAGTGCGGCAAAGCCGCCGTTAGAGTGGAAAAATGCCTTTGCGAATTGAGTGTTCATAATCGTCACCTTGAGTCTTTCTCGGTTGGTTTATCCCGAAGCCCCTGCTTCAGAAGATGAGTCCACTGTACTATCACCAAATCAAAAGACTAAGATGGCCATCATTGCCTTATTATCATCGATTCATTGATAATCAGAGAGCACAACCAACAGGACACCCCTATGGATCGTATCGAGGCCATGCGCGCCTTCGTAACGGTGGTTAACGAAGGCACCTTCACCCGTGCCGCGGACCGCCTGGACACATCGCCACAATTGGTCAGCAAATACGTGTCCCAACTGGAGACCCACCTCGGCGTGCGGTTGCTGAACCGAACCACTCGCAGGATCCACCTGACCGAAGCGGGCAGCCATTATTACCAGCGCGCCCAGCAGGTGCTCAGCGACATAGATGACATGGAAAATCAGCTCGGCGATCTGCAAACCGAGGCCCAGGGCCTGCTGCGAATAAGCGCCCCGGTTTCGTTTGCCATTCGCCACATGGCGCCCCTTCTGAGCGAATTCCAGAGAGCGCACCCCGCCGTGGGCATCGACCTGCAACTGAATGACCGAAAAGTCGATATCGTTGAAGAAGGCTTCGATATTGCGCTGCGCATCGGCCGCCTGAAAAGCTCGTCACTGATCGCCAAACGGCTGGCGCCGGTGCGGCTGGTTCTGTGTGCATCGCCGGCCTACCTTGAACAATATGGCACCCCCGGCAAACCGGAAGACCTCAGCGGCCATCGATACCTGCGCTACAGTTACATGAACATGGACCCCGGCCACTCCTTGCAGAAATGGCTCCAGGACAACAGCCGCGAAAGCACCCGGGGGATGGTCAGCAACAACGGCGACGTGCTTGTCGAGGCCGCCATTGCCGGCACCGGGATTGTCCTGCAACCCACCTTTATCGCCGGGGCTGCGATCAGGGAGGGCAAGTTGAGGGTCGTCCTGCCTGAACACGAGCCGGAGCCAATGGCTCTCTATGCGGTGTACGCCCACCGGCAGTTGTTGGCGAGCAAAGTTCGCAGCTTTATCGACTTCATCGATGGTTTTTTTGGCGATCCGCCCTATTGGGACGGGTTTGAGTAACGGCGCCACAGGCAAGCCTTCAACGTGCGCCCGGCCTGCGGTTCAAGACCAGAAAACACCCGTAACCAATCACCACCCCCCAAAAGGCAGATGAAAGGCCGTATAGCGACAACCCCGAAGCCGTAACGATAAAGGTGATCAGTGACGCCTCCCGGTGGCTCGCATCCTCCAGCGCCGCGAACAGGTTGTTGGCAATCGCCCCAAGCAGCGCAAGCCCAGCCAGAACCGCCACAAATGCTGCTGGCAACGAAGTAAAGAGCGCGACGATGGTGCCGGCAAACAGGCCACCCACCAGATAGAACACACCGTTGAAGACGCCAGCAACGTAACGCCTGGAAGGATCCTCATGGGCATCCTTGCCGGTGCATATCGCCGCGGTAATTGCAGCAACAACCGTGGTTATACCGCCGAACAATGCCATCGGCAGCGAGATGAGACTGGATACAGCGATAACCGGTTTGGCCTTCACCCTGTACCCGGCTCCCTGCAGAATTGCCATGCCTGGCAGAAACTGCCCCGTCAGGCTGACCAGCACCAAAGGTATAGCCAGGCTCAGGGTGGAACCGAGGTTCCAATCCGGCGTGATGAGCTGGGGCATAGCCATGCTCAACCGAACACCTGCCAGAGATGCATCCTCAAGTACCACCGCCAGTCCTATCCCGACAATCAGAAGCAGGACCAGCGTGTATTTCGGTACCAATCGGCGAAAAACCACGTAGGCCAACAGCATGCCGATCGCCAGCGCCGGCGTGGATTCGATAGCCGTAAAGGCACCGACCCCGAACTGGAACAGGATCCCGGCCATCATGCCGGCGGCCACACCTTTAGGAATGGCCCTGACAAACGCATCGAACGTGCCCGAAACACCAATGACAAAGATGATCACGGCGGCGGTGATGTAGGCACCTACTGCCTCGTTTAATGACAACTCCGGAAACAGGGTTACCAGAAGCGCCGTTCCCGGAGCCGACCAGGCAGTCACAATCGGTGCCTTGAGCCACAGCGACAGCAGGATTCCCGAAACCGCCGCGCCCATTGAAATGGCCCAGACCCAGGAGGTCATCATCTGGGTTGAAATATCCGCCGCCGCGCCGGCCTGGAAAAAAATGGCCAATGGCCCTGCGTACGAAACCAGCACCGCCAGAAAACCAGCAGCAACGGCGGATAACGACATGTCTCGAAAAAGCTGCTGCATGCTCAATTCCTTCTTATCTGATCTTCGGGAACGCAAAAAAGCCCCGGACACTCACGCGCCGGGGCAAACGAGGGGTTCGACTGACAGTCTCCCTCAGGGGTGCATCAACGCTCCACAATCAATTAGTCGGGGCCAGTGCCGTTTCCGCCTCCGACTGAACAGGCTTCTCACTGAACCGCCGGCCCACCAGCGCAATAGCGACGGTGGCAATGGCGCCCGGAACTGCCAGCGCCAGGAAGTTCACATGGTGCGGCAGTGCCAGGGCCAGCAGGGTGCCACCGAGCATGGGGCCAACAATCGCACCGTTCCGGCCGATACCTGAGGCCCAGCCCAACCCGGTAGACCGGATGCTGGTTGGGTAGTACTGGGCCACGTAGGCGTACAACAGGATCTGCGATCCAATGGTCGTGGCGCCGGCGATTCCCATCAGGGTATAGAGAACCCACATTGGGTTTTCATAGCCCAGGGTGATCAGCGACCCCGAGCCCAGGATGAAAAAGCTCACCAGAACAGATCGCAGTGAAAAACGGTCGGCCAACCAGCCACCGCCAACCGCGCCGACAATGGCCCCGATGTTGAGCACCATCAGGAACATCAGGCTGGAATCGAGCGGGTAACCGGCCGCGGACATCAGTTTGGGCAACCAGGAGCCAAGTGCGTACACCATCAACAAGCAGTTAAAGAAGGCCACCCAGAACATCAGCGTGCTCATGGCACGGCCACCCCGAAACAGTTCCAGCACCGGCGCCTTGCTTTCTGTGGTCGGCGGAACAACGAGGACGTCCTGCTCGTTAATAGCTTTGAAAGGCGCCACCTGGCAAAGAATGTTCCGCGCCTCGCCCTCGCGCTTCTGAGCCATGAGGAATGCCACCGACTCAGGCAGGTATTTTATCATCAAGGGCAGAAGCAACATCGGCACAATGGCAAGATAGAACATGATCTCCCAGCCGAAATTGGGCACGATCCAGATACCCAGGCCTGCCGACATCATGCCACCGATGGCATAGCCGCTGAACATCAGGGCCACAAGGGTACTGCGCTTGCGGGCCGGTGAGTATTCACTCATCAGCGACACCACGTTGGGCATCACACCACCAATTCCGAGCCCGGCAATAAACCGGAGGATCCCGAACTGCCAGGCATTGGTGGCAAATCCGTTGATGACCGTGGTTACGCTGAACAGGACCACGCACATCAGGATGACCTTCTTGCGGCCCCATTTGTCCGACAGCATGCCAAAGCCCATGGCACCAAACATCATGCCGAACAAGGCACTGCTGCCCAGCAAACCAGCCACGTACGGATTGAGGTTCCACTGGTCCATTAGCAGCGGCAGAACCACGCCATAAATCACCAGGTCGTAGCCGTCAAAGATAATGATCAGGGTGCACCAGAAGAGCACCTTCCAGTGGAATTTATTGAATGTCGCGTTATCAATAACGTCGTTGACGTCGATGTTTCTCATTGGTCTGTTTCTCCGAATACTGTTGTTGTTGTCGGGAGTTCCGATCAATCTTTTTCGCGTTAACCGCAGTCGCCGCCGGCCACGGGCAGGATGGTTCCGGTCATGTAGCTGGCCGCATCCGAGGCCAGGAACAGGATCGGCTCCGCCTGCTCATCCAGGGTGCCGTAACGGTGCATGAAACTGCTGGTGTTGGTCTGGTCGATCAGGGCCTGGTACCAGGCCTTTTCCTGCTCGCCCTGTTCATCCGTGTTGCGCGGGGTCAGCCGGGGCGGGGCTTCGGTTCCGCCCGGGGCCGTCGCATTTACCCGAATACCGTGTTCGGCGTATTCGAAAGCAAGATTGACGGTCATCGCGTTCACACCACCCTTGGCCGCGCCATAGGGCACGCGCATCAGGCCCCGGGTCGCTACCGATGACACGTTCACGATAGCTCCACCCTTCTGGTCCACCATGTAGGGCAGAACCGCCCGGCAGCACCAAAGTGTGGGGAACAGCGAGCGCTGGATTTCCTTCTGGATCTGTTCTGGCTGGTAGTGCTCGAACGGCTGGGCCCAGATGGTGCCCCCGACGTTGTTGATCAGGATGTCGATGCTGCCATACTGCTCGTGGGCCTTGGCCATCACCGTTTCCGCGCCGTCCCAGGTTTCCAGGTTGGCCTGCACTGCCAGGGCTTCGGCGCCCTGGTCGCGCAGTTCGGCGGCAACGCCCTGGACATAGTCCGCGATGTCCACCAGTACCAGGCGGGCACCCTCGGCGGCGGCCAGTTCAGCCACCCGCCGGCCGATACCCTGGGCCGCCCCGGTGACCACCATCACCTTGTTGGTGAAACGCGGAGTCATGCCACCTTCTCCTGGGCTGCCGGCACGCTGGGGGTGAACTTCTCGTAGTGGAACGAGTTCGGTTCAATGCCCTGCTCCCGGAAATAACCCAGCACCGCATCCACCATCGGAGGCGGACCGCACAGGTAGACATCCACATCGCCTTCGTTTAGCGGTGCTTCGTCCATGTGCTGGGTGACATACCCCTTGCGCGGGTGGTTGCTGCCCTCGCCTGATACCACGGTGATGTAGCTGAAGTTGTCCAGTTCTTCGGCAAAACGATCCAGACTATCCAGGCACACCAGATCATCATCATTGGTCACGCCGTAGATCAGGTGCGTCGGCAGGTCACAGCCGTTGGCCTTCATGTGCTCCAGCTTGGCCAGGAAGGGCGCCAGGCCGGTGCCGCCGGCCAGCATCAGTACCGGGCGCTCGATCGGGCGCAAGTAGAAACTGCCCATGGGGCCGGTCAGTGTGACCTTGTCACCGGTGCGGGCCTGACCCACCAGCCAGGAACTCATCAGCCCGCCCGGCACGTTGCGGATCAGGAAGCTCAGGTCCCGACTGCCGGGTTTGGAGCTGAATGAATAGGCCCGCGTCTGGTCGGTGCCCGGCACCTGAATGTTCACGTACTGCCCGGGCAGGAAGGCGATGTCAGCGTCCGCAGTGATCTTGAGTTCGATCGAGGTCGGCGAAATCAGGTTAACCTCGGCCACAGCACCGGTCACTTCAGCGTTTCCGGTCTTGCACATGGTGGACGCAACCGGCACCTCCACCACGCAGTCGCTGGAGGGCACCATCTGGCAGGTCAGAACCATGCCCTGCTCGGCTTCCTCATCGGACAACGCTTCGTCGATGTACTCGTCACCCAGGTCAAACTCACCCTGGCGGCAGGCACCCTTGCAGGTGCCACAGACGCCATCGGAGCAGTCCATGGGCAGGTTGATCTGCGCACGGTAGGCGGCATCCAGAACCGTTTCGCCCTCGTTACAGGACACGAAACGGGTAACGCCGTCTTCAAAGTTGAGTGCAATGTTGTAGCTCATGATGATGCTCTCCCCATCAATTACAGGTGGTAGATATCGATCACCTGATTGATGTAATCGTTTTTCAGGACCACCTTCTTGTCGGTGATCAGCGGTTGCTCACCACTGCAATCCAGGGTGTAGAAAGACACGCCGAAGAAAGACTGGGTCTTGTGGTAGCGGTGGCTGTTGGTCTGCCAGTTGAACCGGATTCTCACGGTGTCGCCGTCCCGCTCCAGGATTTCCAGGTTGCTGATCAGGTGCACAGTGCGCGGCTCGGGAATCGAGCTGGCGCCGGAACGTTCGGTCTTGAGCCGGTAAACCCGATCCTCCAGCCCGTTACGGTTCGGGTAGTAGATCAGCGAGATCTCGGTCTGCGGGTCTTCGGTCAGCTCGTTTTCATCGTCCCAGGCCGGCATCCAGTAGGTGGCGTCCTCGTGGTAGCAGGTGAGCCACTCATCCCACTCACGGTCATCCAGCAGCCGGGCTTCCCGGTAGACAAAGGCCTGGATCTGTTCAAAGGTCATGCTCATGCGGAAGCCTCCTCTGAAGAAACGGTAGAGAGAGAAATGAACCGTGCGCGCTCGGTTTCGATGGCCTTGGTCATTTCTTCCACCCAGTGCTGGTGGTGAGTCACGTACAGGCCTTCATCTTCAGGTTTGGCGCCGCTCAGAATCGGTTTCAGGTTGATGCGTTTTGCCCCTTCGTCCGCACCTTCGATCCAGTGCTGGGCGCCACGGCTCATGTCGTTCCATTTAACGCCCTTGGCGTAGTAGCCTTCCTGACAACCACGGAACTCTTCCAGGTCGTCCGGGGTACCCATGCCGGAGACGTTGAAGAAGTCTTCGTACTGGCGGATCCGCTTGGTGCGATCGGCCGCCGGCTCACCTTTCGGTGCCCAGCAGTAGATGGTGATCTCGGTCTTGTTGACGTCGATCGGGCGCAGCACCCGGATCTGGGTGGAGAACTGGTCCATCAGGTACACATTCGGGTACAGACACAGGTTCTTGGTGGTGCCCACGATAAAGTCGGCACGCTCTTCACCCAGCTCTTTCTTCAGGCGCTCCAGGTGGTTATAGACCGGGCGCACTTCCGGGTTGGTCAGCCGGGTCCACAGCATCATGTGGCCGTTCTCGAACGAATAGAAACCACCCTCGTTGGACCAGCTCTTGGCATCCACTGCCTGGGTGCCGCCCTTCTCATAGTTGCGCTGGCCCATGGTGGACAGGTAATTCCAGTGCACGGTGCTGACGTGATAACCGTCGGCGCCGTTCTCGGCAGTCAGCTTCCAGTTACCCTCGTAGGTATAGGTGGACGCACCGCGCAGGATCTCCAGGCCGTCTTCCGCCTGGTCAACAATGGCGTCGAGCACCTTGGTGGTTTCGCCCAGGTATTCCTCCAGCGGCAGAACATCTGAATTGAGGCTGCCAAACAAGAAACCGCGGTAGTTTTCAAACTTAGGCAGCTGTTTGAGGTCGTGGGAACCATCGACATTGAAGCTGTCCGGGTAGCCGCCCTTCTTCTGGTCCTTGGCCTTCAGCAGCTTGCCGTCGTTCTTGAAGGTCCAGCCGTGGAACGGGCAGGTAAAGGACGTCTTGTTGCCGCGCTTCTTGCGGCACAGGGTGGCGCCGCGGTGGGTACAGGTATTCAGAATGGCCTTGAGCTCGCCATCCTTGGTTCGGGTGATGACTACCGGCTGACGACCTACCGTGGTGGTGTAGTAATCGCCCGGGTTCTCAACCTGGCTCTCGTGGGCCAGGAAGATCCAGTTGCCTTCGAAGATGTGCTTCATCTCCAGCTCAAACAGCTCTTCATCCGTAAAGATGCTGCGATCACAACGGTAGTGACCGGTTTTCGGGTCGGCTTCCACCGCCCCGCGAATCTGTTTTTCAAGCCTGTCGAGTTGACTAGTCATGATGGATTCTCCTTACGCGGCTTCGCCTTCAAGGGCGCGCTTGCGCTCATGGCGGGTTTGCAGCTCGGATTTGTCGGTAGATACCAGCTGGATGTTGAACTCTACTTCGGTGAACGGCTTGTTCAGGCCGAACTGTTCGGCTTTGGCCGGGTCTTCAATGCGGGTGGCCTCAACCACCAGCTCTTCACGGGTGGCGAAGGCGAAGTCGTCGTAGGTGTATTCGTCACCGGCCAGGTTGATCTGAGTGGTCAGGTGCTTGAAGCCCGGCTTGGAGATAAAGAAATGGATGTGCGCCGGACGACGGCCATGACGGCCAAGCTGGTTCAGCAGAGCCTGGGTGGATCCATCCGGTGGGCAGCCATAGCCGGAAGGAATGATGGAGCGGGCGGTATACCGGCCGTTTTCGTCCGTCTTGATGCGGCGACGCAGGTTGTACTCGCTCTGTGACTGATCAAAGTAAGAGTAGGCACCTTTGGTGTCTGCATGCCATACGTCAACCACAGCGTTGGCCACTGGCTGTCCGTTTTCGTCGGTCACCTGACCGGTGAGCAGCATGGTTTCGGCGGTTTCGTCGGAGCCGTCATCCATCCGGGCAAAGCCTTCACTGATCGGAGCTCCCGCCACATACAACGGGCCTTCGATGGTGCGCGGCGTGCCGCCAGCCAGACCAGCCTGCTCGTCTTCGGCGTCCATCCGGATGTCGAGATACTTGTCCATACCCAGGCCCGGCGCCAGCAGGGCAGCTTCACCATTGGCGCCCAGGTCACCCACGTAGTAGACGGCCTGCCAGAACTCTTCGGCGGTGACGTCGAAGTCTTCAACGATCTGGAAAATATCGTGCATCAAACGGTGAACAATCTTTTTCACGCGCTCGTTACCACCCTCCTGGTTGAAGCCGGCAACTTTCTCCAGCAGGTCCTTCACTTCCTCGGTATGCATGGTCTTGATGGTCATGGTTGATCTCCTAGGTACTCTTGTTTTTGTTGCGCAAGTCATCTCATCAGTAGGCAACAGGGGTTTCGGACTTAACGGTCGTCTTCGTGAATGGAAGACGGGTGCCGGCACAGCGGCGCGACGGTGATATCCATGTAGGGAAACAGGGGCAGACTGCTGATCAGCTCCTGCAGCTCGGCGTTGTCTTTCACATCGAAAATGCTGACGTTGGCGTAGCTGCCAGCCACCCGCCACAGGTGACGCCACTTGCCCTGCTCCTGCAGGCCCTGGGCGTAGGCTTTCTCCCGGGCCTTGATGTCTGTAGCCACCTCCGCTGGCATGTCGTGGGGGATGTTCACCTTCATCTCGACTTTGAACAGCATGTGCTTTCCTCCGTTTTGCGGAATGTCCCGGTGCCTCAGGCTTTCCGGCGGTAGTGGTTCAGCTTGTCTTCATCAATCTCGACACCCAGACCCGGGCCCAGCGGCAAGTCGACACCGTTACTGTGGAAATTGAGGGGCTTGACGACGATGTCGTCTTTCATCAGAAGGGGACCGAACATCTCGGTGCCCCAATGCAGGGTTTCGAGGGTGGACCAGGCGTGCAGCGCAGCGGCGGTGCCGATAGTGCCTTCGAGCAGTGTTCCGCCGTACAGCCCAATACCTGCGGCCCGAGCCACCGCAGCCTGTTCCAGGGCACGGGCCGGGCCACCGGCCTTGGCAATCTTCATGGCGACGGCACCGGCAAAACCGGCGGCGGCCAGGTTGTATAGATCCCTGGCGTCAGCCACCGCTTCATCGGCCAGGATGGGCAGATGGAACTTCTCAGAGAGGCGAACCAGCGCGGCGTAATCTTTCATCGGTGTGGGCTGTTCCACCAGGTCGATACCGGCGGCCTGGAGTTCCGCCATGCCCCGGGCTGCGGTGGATTCGTCCCAGGCCTGATTGACGTCGACGCGAACGCTGACACTGTCGCCAACGGCGGCCTTGATCGCCGCCACATGACGAACGTCATCCATCAGCGCACGGGCGCCGATCTTGAGTTTGAAATCGCAATGACGGCGGGTTTCGATCAGGCCGAGGGCCTCGGCGATGTCCTTGTCGGTATCGCCGCTGGCCAGGGTCCAGAGCACCGGGATGTGCTGGTGCAGAGCGCCCCCCAGAAGATCAGACACCGGGCGGTTCAACCGTTTGCCCTGCAGATCCAGCAGCGCCGTTTCGATGGCGGACTTGGCCAGGTTGTTGCCACGGGCCGAGCGGTCTAACATTACCCTCAGGGTATTGATGTTGTTCGCGGGCCGGCCAATCAGTTGCGGCTTGAAATAGGTGTCAATGGTAAGCTTTACACTTTCGGGGCTCTCCGGTCCGTAGGCCAGGCCACCGATGGTGGTCGCCTCACCGAGGCCTTCGAGGCCGTCGGAATCCTTCATCCGCACAATCACCATGCTCTGAACCCCCATGGTTGTCATGGATAGCTTGTGAGGGCGGATGGTCGGTATATCGACCAGGATCACTTCGATGGACTGAATGGTGGCGGACATGTGCTCTCCGAATCGCAAGGTAAAAAGCCTGTGATTCGAACAGTACGAAGTTTCCGTTATGTGAACCAATATTGATTAAGTAATAACCGATACCCTGGAGGTATGGATGGAGCTGCGACACTTGCGGTACTTCGTTGCCGTGGCAGAGGCGGGCAACCTGACCCGGGCGGCAGAAAAACTGTTTATCGCGCAGCCACCGCTGACCCGGGCGATCAAGCAGCTTGAGGAGGAAATTGGGGTCGAGCTGTTTATCCGCAAGCCACGCGGGCTGGAACTGACGACGGGGGGCACCTATTTTCTGGAGCAGGCGCAACAGATTCTGGACAAAGTCTCGGCAACCATGGAAGACACCCGACGTATTGCCCAGCACCGGAAAACCATTTTTTCGATCGGCTTCGTGCCATCGGTATTTTACGGGCAATTGCCTTTGATGGTGCGCCGGTTGCGCCAGAACAGAAATCTGGAGATTGTCCTGCACGAGCTGAAAACCCGTGAACAGGTGGAAGCCCTGAAATCCGGCAAGATCGACATCGGCTTCGGCCGACTAAGAATAGAAGATCCGGATGTGGTACAGGAAAACCTGTTTGACGAACCGATCATTGCGGCCATTCCTGCGGGCCATCCACTGACCCGCCACCCGCCGTCCATGAAAGAGCTCTCGGAATGGCCCATGGTCACCTTCCCTTCAGGTCCTGGGCCAAACTTTGCCGACATCACCCAGGGGCTGTTTCACCGTCGCGGGCTGAGGATCCATGTCAGCCAGCAGGTCAACGACCTTCAGACGGCGCTGTCTCTCGTGGCATCGGATATGGGGTTCACCCTGGTTCCCGAGCAGGTGAGAAAACTGCACCGGGAGGGCGTGGAATACATGCCGCTGGAGGACAACAACATTACTACGCCGGTCATCGCCTCACGCCGGCGCGGAGAGAATCCGAATGCCGTTATGCGGCTGGCCAATACCATTCTGGGCGAGCTGGTAGACAACCGGCTGACGGGGCGTTACCCGTAACGGTCTTGTCGGATTACGAGCCTGGCGGCTCAAATCCGACCCACGCGAGAGTGCGCAGCTCACCCCAGTAGGTCGGATTAGGCGCAGCCGTAATCCGACAAGATTATCGGGTTGTTCGCCGCACAGCCTCAGCCGCTTCCTGCAACCGCGGCAGGTAGACCTCCATCAGAGTCTCCATATCCACCCGCGATGCATTGGTACTGATATTGATCGCCCCGAGCAGTTCACCGCTGCCCGCAAACACCGGCACCGCGACAGAGCGAAGCCCCGAATCCAGCTCCTGATCGACGATCGAAAAGCCCTGCTCGCGGGCCCTATCGATTGCAGCACGCAGTCCCTCTTTGTCGGTAACCGATAACTTGGTAAAACCCTCGAGTCGGACCCGATCCAGAAACGCAGCCAGCTCAGATTTCTGCAGCTGTGCCAGCAACACCCGCCCCATGGACGTATAGGCCGCAGGCAAGCGGGTACCCACCGAGAGCGTAATCGCCATCAGTCGATGCCGCGCCGCTGAGCGCACCACATAGACCACATCGTCGCCATCCAGCACCGCCAGGGAAGAGGATTCACCAAGCTCGTCAGTGATGTCTTCCAGGTACTGCTGAATCACCGCCCGATACTGGTTCGACGCCTGATAGGCGTAGCCCAGCTGCAGCACCCGAGGCGTCAGCTCGAACTGGCGGCCAGTGCGCTTCACGAAGCCCAGCGCGTGCAGGGTCAGCAGAAATCGACGGGCCTTGGCCCGGTCCATGTCGGTCCTGGCGGCCACTTCACTGAGCGTCATGCGCGGGTGCTCGGCATCAAAGGCCTGCAACACGTCCAGCCCGGAGGCCAGCGCCCCCACGTAATCCCGGTCTCCGGGTTTGAGAATCTGTTCGTCCATTCCGGCTCCTTCAGCGCCTTCGGAGGTCAGTATCCGCGCATGGTATCAGCTGGTTCGCACTCCGAACATCCGTGCACTTTTACCAACTGGTGAAAATTTGTACTTGACGACCGAAAACCAATAGCGCCATTATGTTCGCATATTAAACTTATGTTCGTATATCGAACTTATCAACCAAAACACGATGGAGACACTGCGATGGCTGAATTTCTCTCTCTCCAGGAAGCGGTAAGCAAACACATCAACAACGGTGACACTGTTGCGATGGAAGGCTTTACCCACCTGATCCCGTTCGCTGCGGGTCATGAAATCATTCGCCAGGAAAAGCGTGACCTGACCCTGATCCGGATGACCCCGGACCTGATCTACGACCAGATGATCGGCGCCGGCTGCGCGAAGAAGCTGATCTTCTCCTGGGGCGGTAACCCGGGCGTAGGCTCCCTCCATCGCCTGCGGGATGCGGTTGAGAAGGGCTGGCCGAACAAACTGGAAATCCTGGAACACAGCCACGCCGCCATGGCCTGCGCCTACGAAGCCGGCGCCGCCGGACTGCCGCTGGCCGTGCTGCGCGGGTATGTCGGCAGCGACCTGCCGAAGGTCAATGACCAGATCAAATTTATCGAGTGCCCGTTTACCGGTGAGCGCCTGGCGGCCGTGCCCTCTGTTCGTCCGGACGTTGCCGTGATTCATGCCCAGCGGGCCGACCGCAAGGGTAATGTGCTGATAGAGGGCATCGTCGGTATCCAGAAGGAAGTGGTGCTGGCCGCCAAGCGCAGCATTGTGACCGTGGAAGAGGTTGTCGATGACCTTGGCGCCTCCGTGAACGCATGCGTGCTGCCTTCCTGGGCGATCACCGCCATTGCCGAGGCCCCAAAAGGTGCCAGCCCCTCCTACGCCCTGGGCTACTACGACCGTGACAACGCTTTCTACAAGGACTGGGATGGCATCGCCCGTGACCGGGACACCTTCCAGGCCTGGCTGAGAGCCAACGTATTTGAAAAAGGAGCTGCGTGATGAGCCTTGAATTTACCTCTTCCGAAATGATGAGCGTCACCGCCGCCCGGGCGCTGAAAAATGACATGACCTGTTTCGTCGGTATCGGCCTGCCCAGCGAGGCGGCCAACCTGGCGCGCCTGACCCATGCGCCGGATGTGACGCTGATTTACGAGTCCGGAACCCTGCAGACCAAGCCGGACGTTCTGCCGCTGTCCATTGGCGATGGCGAGCTTTGTGAGTCCGCCCTGACCACCGTCTCGGTACCGGAGATGTTCCGCTACTGGCTGCAGGGCGGCCACATCAGCGTCGGCTTCCTCGGCACTGCCCAGATCGACCGTTATGCCAACCTGAACACCACCCTGATCGGTGATTACCGCGAGCCGAAAGTCCGCCTGCCCGGCGGTGGCGGCGCCCCGGAAATTGCCACCAACGCGAAGGAAGTGTTCATTACCGTGAAGCACTCCAGGCGCACCTTCGTGAAAGACGTGGACTTCGTGACCACCGTCGGCTTCGGCCGTGATGGCAAAGCCCGGGACAACGTCCCCAACATCGGCCGTGGCCCCACTGTGGTCATTACCGATCTGTGCATCCTCAAGCCGGATCCGGAGACCAAGGAACTCGTGGTCACCTCCCTGCACCCGAACGTGACCCGGGAGGCCGTGATCGAGGCCACCGGCTGGGAGATCCGCTTCGCCGACCAACTGGAAACCACCCCGGCGCCAACCGCCAAAGAACTGGACGTTTTGCGTGACCTGAAAGCACGCACAAACGCCCATCATGCCGGCCAACAGTGAGGAATATCATGACTGACGTCTATCTCTGCCATCCCCGCCGCTCGGCCATTGGTCGCTTCGGCGGCACCCTCGCCAGCGTTCGTCCTGACGACCTGGCTGCGCATATCTTCAAGGCCGTGCTGGAACAGGCGCCGGAACTGGACTCTGCGGCCATCGATGAAGTCATTATGGGCAACGCCAATCAGGCCGGTGAAGACAACCGCAACGTGGCCCGCATGTCGGCGTTGCTGGCCGGTTTGCCCACGTCCGTACCCGGTACCACCCTCAACCGATTGTGCGGATCCGGCATGGACGCGGTGGGCACTGCCTTCCGCGCCATTCGCGCCGGTGAAATGGATCTGGTGCTGGCCGGCGGCGTGGAGTCCATGTCACGCGCTCCGTACGTGATGGGCAAGGCCGACAGCGCCTTCTCAAGAAGCCAGAAAATTGAAGACACCACCATCGGCTGGCGTTTCGTGAACCCGCTGATGAAGAAACAGTACGGCATCGACTCCATGCCGGAAACAGCGGAGAACGTCGCCGAACAATTCACCATTTCCCGGGAAGACCAGGATCTTTTCGCGTTCCGCTCCCAGCAGAAAACCGCCCGGGCGCAGCAGGAAGGGGTGTTCGCCGAGGAAATCGTGCCGGTGTCTATCCGCCGCCGCAAACAGGACCCGCTGGTGTTCGATACCGACGAGCATCCCCGGGAAAGCACGCTGGAAAAATTGGCCGCCCTGCCCACACCCTTCCGGGAAAACGGCACCGTGACCGCCGGCAATGCCTCCGGCGTTAACGACGGCGCCGCCGCCATGCTGGTTGCCAGTGAAACCGCGGTAAAGCAGCAGTGCCTCAAGCCCATGGCAAAGATTCTGGGCATGGCCACTGCCGGCGTAGAACCCCGGATCATGGGCATCGGCCCGGTGCCCGCAGTCCGGAAACTGCTGGAAAAGCAGAACATCAGCATCGCCGACATCGGCGTGATCGAACTTAACGAAGCCTTTGCCGCCCAAGGCCTCGCGGTCCTGCGTGAGCTCGGCATTGCTGATGATGATCCCCGGGTGAACCCGAACGGCGGCGCCATTGCCCTTGGCCACCCGCTGGGCATGTCCGGCGCCCGCCTGCTGATGACCGCCGCCCACCAGCTGCAGCGCACCGGTGGCCGTTACGCCCTGTGCACTATGTGCGTGGGTGTGGGCCAGGGTATTGCTACACTGATTGAGCGGGTCTGATCGGCCCGTTCCAAGGAGACCACATGGCTTTTTTGAATCACAGGAACCGCACTATTTGCTATCGCCTGCTGGGTGACAGCGAAAAACCACTGCTGGTGCTGGCTCATCCTCTCGGAATGACCCAGGGGGTCTGGGACGACATGCTCCCGCCTCTGCTGGGACGTTTCCGCGTTCTCACCTGGGATCTGCCGGGCCATGGCGCCAGCAGTGCCTGGCTGGAAGACGCAGGAGAGATCACTCCCGACGACCTGGCCAACGAGGCTCTGGTCCTCGCGCAGGCAGCCGGGGCGACAGGCTTTCACTTCGCCGGCACATCGATTGGCGGCGTGATTGGCCAGCAGCTGGTGGCGGAATACGGCGACATGCTGATCTCCACCACCTTGACCAACACCGGCGCCATTATTGGCACACCGGAGGCGTGGAACTTGAGGGCCTCCAATTTGCGCCGCAAAGGCCTGGCTGCCATGGCCGGGGAGATCGTGCCGCGCTGGTTCGGCCCGGCCGCCTGCAAAGGGCAGCCAGCGTTACTCGACGGCTGGAAAGTGATCATGGGGCGCGGTGATAACAACAGCTATGCCCTGCTGTGCGAGATGCTCGGCAAGACGGATTTCCGCGAGAAACTCCGGGGCCGGGACGTGCCGGTACTACTGATTGGCGGCTCCGAAGACCTGGCCACACCGCCGGAGTCCCTCAAAGCCCTCGCGCAATTCAGTCATTCCCCGTACCCGGTAATTCTGGAGGGCATTGGCCACGTGCCCTCCGTCGAATGTCCGTTGCTGCTTGCTGATTTGTTGATTAAACATCTGAGCTGACTGAAAAGGGGCCAATAACTCTATTGGCCCCTGCAAACATGATCAGAAAAACGCCTGAATCCCGGTCTGGGCCCGCCCCAGAATCAGCGCGTGCACATCGTGGGTGCCCTCGTACGTATTCACCACTTCCAGATTCACCAGATGCCGTGCCACACCGTATTCATCGCTGATGCCGTTGCCACCGAGCATGTCCCGGGCCAGGCGGGCAACATCCAGGGCCTTGCCACAGGAATTGCGCTTCATGATCGAGGTGATCTCAACGGCGGCGGTGCCTTCATCTTTCATCCGGCCCAGCCTCAAACAGCCCTGCAGGGCCAGGGTAATTTCGGTCTGCATGTCCGCCAGCTTCTTCTGGATCAGCTGGTTGGCCGCCAGCGGCCGACCGAATTGCTTGCGGTCCAGCACGTACTGACGGGCGGTGTGCCAGCAATCCTCGGCGGCACCCAGCGCACCCCAGGAAATGCCGTAACGGGCGGAGTTCAGGCAGGTGAAGGGCCCCTTGAGACCGCGTACGTCCGGGAACGCGTTTTCTTCCGGCACAAACACCCCGTCCATCACGATTTCACCGGTGATCGAGGCGCGCAGGCCCACCTTGCCGTGAATGGCCGGCGCACTCAGGCCTTCCCAGCCCTTCTCAAGCACAAAGCCGCGAATCGCACCGTCATCGTCTTTGGCCCAGACCACGAATACATCGGCGATCGGGCTGTTGGTGATCCACATCTTGCTACCGGTCAGACGGTAACCGCCCTCCACCTTGCGGGCACGGGTATTCATATTGCCGGGGTCTGAGCCGTGGTCCGGCTCGGTCAGGCCGAAGCAGCCGATCCACTCGCCGGAGGCCAGTTTCGGCAGGTACTTCTGGCGGGTTTCTTCGTTGCCGAATTCATAGATGGGCACCATCACCAGCGACGACTGCACGCTCATCATGGACCGATACCCGGAATCCACCCGCTCCACTTCCCGGGCAATCAGACCGTAGCACACGTAGTTCAGGCCACTGCCGCCGTACTGCTCGGGAATGGTGCAGCCGAGCAGGCCGGTTTCGCCCATCTCCCGGAAGATCTCCGGGTCGGTCTGTTCATTGCGGAAGGCTTCCAGTACCCGGGGCCGGAGCTTGCTTTCGGCAAACTGGCGGGCACTGTCACGCACCATGCGCTCCTCTTCGGTCAGTTGCTGATCCAGCAACAGCGGGTCTTCCCAGTTGAAACTTGCTTGGTTGGCCATGTCGGTTATCTCCGTTTGTTGATCTTGTCTTGCTGGCGGGTGGTCAGGCGACCTGCTGTGAAGCCTGCCGGGGTATCTCCAGCAGGGCCGAATACTGTCCGAGGTGGAAGTCGTCATCCCCGAACTGATGAGTAAGCATCACCAGGCGCTTGGCGTGGTGGGCCAGTGAATATTCCCAGGTCATGCCGATGCCGCCATGCAATTGGATGGACTGCTCGGCGATCAGCTGTGACGCCCGGGCCACGACAAACTTGGCGGCGGCCAGCCGCCGGCTGCGCTCCTCGGACTCCGCATCATCCGCCACACAGGCGGCAAGGATGGTCATCGAGCGGGCCAGTTCCAGCTCACCCCGCATTTCCGCCATCCGGTGCTGGAGCGCCTGGAACCGGCCAATCGCGGCACCGAACTGCTGGCGCGTTTTCAGATAGTCCAGGGTCAGCCGGAACGCTTCTTCCATGCTGCCCACTGCCTCGGCACACTGCGCGGCAACCGCACGGCCACGCTGATAGGCCAGCGCAGGCGCGGCCTTACCCGCCGGCCCGAGCAGGCTGTCCGCCTCAACATAGACATCAGCCAATGCAAGATCACAGGCCCTTGGGCCGTCTATGCAGGGGTAGCCGGTGCGCGACACACCCTCAGCCGCCGGGTCCAGCAGAAACAGGCTGACACCTTCACCATCACTCATCCGGGCAGTGACCAGGATGGTGTGGGCAAGCTCGCCGCCGATCACTACCCGCTTGCGGCCGCTCAGACGCCAGCCCCGTTCACAGGGCACCGCCTGGCACTCAATCGCCTCCGGGTGGTAGTGGCTACCCGCCTCCTCGTCGGCCACCGCCAACAGGCGCTCGCCGGCCGCCACCGCCGGTAGAATCGACTGTCGCTGTTCGGCGGAACCCAGCTGCTCAACCAGTCCGGCAGCATAAATCTGGGAATGCAGGTACGGCTCAAGACATAGGCCCCGGCCGAGTTCCTTCATCACCAGCATGTTTTCCACGCCGGTGCCGCCAAAGCCTTCGTACTCGGCAGCGATGGGCACCGAGGTAATGCCCAGCTCTGACAACTGGCGCCAGAACTCCGGGCTGTAACCCCGGGTGCTTTGGTAAAATACCTCCCGCTGCTCAAAACTGTAGGTGTTGCGGACCAGACGCTCCACGGTATCCGCCAGCATCTGTTGCTCTTCGTTCAGTTCAAAATTCATGGTGCCCTCCTACAGCTCCAGAACCAGCTTGGCGATGATGTTCTTCTGAATTTCGTTGGACCCGCCGTAGATAGACAGCTTGCGCAGATTGAAGTACTGGCTAGCCGGCGACGCGCTGTAATCCTGATACAACGGCTCGCCATGGAAGTCCGGTTCCAGCTCCGTTTCCAGGAACGGCAGCGCGTTCGGCCCGAGTGCCTTGCGCATCAGGTCTGTAATCGCCTGGCGAATCTCCGAACCCTGAATCTTCAGCAACGAGCTCTCCGCCCCTGGCACCCCACCATCGCGGGTGGCGGCCAGAATGCGAAGCGTGCTCATCTCCACAGCCATCAGGCGCATTTCCACCTCGGCGATCCGGGCCCGGAACAGAGGGTCGTCCACCAGCGCCCGGCCGGCGACGGTCTCGGCACTGGCCGTCTGCTTGAGATGGGCCAGCGCCGCTTTTGACTGGCCGATACCGGCCTGGCCGGTGCGTTCGTGGGTGAGCAGGTATTTGGCACAGGTCCAGCCCTTGTTTTCCTCCCCCACCAGGTTGGCCACCGGCACCCGGACGTTGTCGAAAAACACCTCGTTGACCTCGTGTTCACCGTCGAGGGTGATGATCGGGCGCACGGTGATGCCCGGGGTGTCCATGTCGATCAGCAGGAACGAGATGCCCTCCTGCTTCTTGGCGGAAGGGTCGGTGCGGACCAGGCAGAAAATCCGGTTGGCGTGCTGGCCCAGGGTGGTCCAGGTCTTCTGGCCGTTGACCACATAGTGGTCGCCATCACGCTCGGCCCGGGTTTTCAGGCTGGCCAGGTCGGAACCGGCGCCGGGCTCGGAATAGCCCTGGCACCACCAGTCCTCGCTGCGCAGGATCCGCGGCAGATAATAGTCTTTCTGGGCCTGGGAGCCGAACTTGATGATCACCGGGGCCACCATGTTGACACCAAAGGCCACCAGCCGGGGCGCTCCGGCGGCCGCGCATTCCTCGTCAAAGATGTGCTTCTGCACCACCGACCAGCCGGTACCGCCATACTCTTCCGGCCAGTTCACGGCATACCAGCCCCGGCCGTTGAGAATTTTCTGCCAGCGCTGGTGGTCATCGTTCGCCAGCCGGCGGCCGAGGCGGACTTTCTCCGCGATGTCGGCGGGCAGGTTATCCGCCAGCCAGGCACGGACCTCGCCACGGAAGGCCTGTTCTTCAGGGGTGAAATGAATATCCATAACCGCTCCTGAGCGTGTGTGGATTAACGGTTTTATTAGCGATGCTGCCACCGGGGCTGACGCTTCTCGAGAAAGGCCGTCATGCCCTCATTGCGGTCCTCGGAGGCAAAGCTGGACCACAGCAGGCGGCGCTCATACTCGATGCCCGCTCTCAGGGGCGTCTCAAAGGCCTGGTTCACCGCGTCCTTGTTGATCATGGTGGCCATCTGCGAGTAGCTGGCAATTTCTGCCGCCACCGCCAGGGCCGTCTCGAGCAGATCGGCGGCTGGCACCACCCGGCTGACCAGACCACTGCGTTCCGCTTCCTGCGCATCCATCATCCGGCCGGTCAGGCACAGGTCCATGGTCTTGGCCTTGCCGATGGCCCGGGCCAGCCGCTGGGTGCCGCCAGCGCCGGGCAGGGTGCCAATTTTCACTTCCGGCTGGCCGAAGCAGGCCGTATCGGCCGCGATCAGCAAATCGCACATCATCGCCAGTTCACAGCCACCGCCGAGCGCCAGGCCGGCCACGGCGGCAATCACCGGCTTGCGGCACCGGGTCACGGTTTCCCAATTGGCGGAGATGAAGCGCTCACGGTAGGCCCGGGAAAAGTCCAGGGCATCGACTTCGGCAATATCCGCGCCGGCGGCAAAGGCCTTCTCGTTGCCGGTAATGACAATGGCGCGGATGGCCTCATTCGCCTCCAGGACTTCCAGAGCAGAGGTCAGCTCGTTCATCAGCGCGTTGTTCAACGCGTTGTAGACCTTTGGTCGGTTGAGTCTGACCAGGGCCACAGCCTCGTGCTTTTCAAGCAATATGTTGCTGTACTCCATAACCATCTCCACTAACAGCATTTTTCTTATTACTTCCTAATGAAAGCTATGGAAGCTTATTTTTCCGATTTCTAGAGGCTACACCCGAATATTTTTTAAGGCAACATGTTGACATATTATTTTGAGAAGGCGTATGTTGAAACTGACAAGGCAACGACCTGCTTATGCGGGCTGGCCACCCAACAAAAACAAACCGGACACAACAGGTGAATCAGATGGATACAGGCATCACTCTCAATCCGGAACGCCGTGACGCCATGCAGGAAAGCGGCGCCTGGAACGACAAACTCATTACCGACTACCTGGATCAGGCAGTCGCCAGCACCCCGGACCGGGAAGCCATCGTCGGCTACCAGGTCACCAGCGACACCCGCACCGCCCTCACTTATCGGGAACTCAATGACAAAGTCACCCGCATGGCGGCGGGTCTTGTGGCCATGGGTATTGGGAAAGGTGAGGTGGTGGCCTGCCAGCTGCCGAACTGGTGGCAGACCACCGCCCTGCATCTGGCCTGCATGCGCATCGGCGCGATTCTGAATCCGCTCATGCCCATCTTCCGGGAGCGGGAACTGCGCTTCATGCTCAAGCATGGCGAGGCCAAACTGCTGGTAATTCCAAAGGTCTTTCGTGGCTTTGATTACGAGGCCATGATCGACGGCATTCGCGGGGAGCTGCCGGATCTCGAAACCCTGCTGGTCATCGGCGGAGAGGGCGAGCGCAGCTTCGAACAACGTCTTGTGGAGACTCCCTGGGAAGAAAAGCAAGACACCAAGGCCCTGTTTGCCGAGCGCCAACTCACGGCCGACGACGCCATCCAGATCCTCTACACTTCCGGCACCACCGGCGAGCCCAAGGGTGTCATGCACACCTCCAACACCCTGCTTTCCAATGTGCGTCCTTACGCCGACCGCCTGCACCTGAGCTCGGACGACAAGGTGTTGATGGCCTCTCCGGTGGCCCACCAGACCGGCTTCATGTACGGAATCATGATGCCGGTTTACCTGGGGACCACCGCTATTCTTCAGGACATCTGGGACGCCGAGTACGTCTGCAAGGTGATTGCCGCCGAGAAACCGGCCTTCACCATGGCCGCCACGCCGTTCCTGGCGGATCTGGTGAAAACCGCACCCAAACACGAGGGCGAACTGGATTCCCTGCGGATCTTCGTCTCAGCCGGCGCCCCCATCCCAAGCGCCGTGGTGGAACAGGCCGGCAAGGTTCTGAAGGCAAAGATTGTCTCAGCCTGGGGCATGACCGAGAACGGCGCGGTCACCATGACCTGCCCGGAAGATCCCGCCGAACGTGCCAGCCAGTCCGACGGCAAGGCCCTGCCCTTCATGGAAGTGAAAGTCACCGACTTCCAGGGCAACGAACTGCCTGCCGGTGAGGAAGGCAGCCTGCTGGTTCGGGGCTCCAGCCTGTTTGTTGGCTACCTCAAGCGACCCGAACTCTATGGCGTGGACGAAGGCGGCTGGTTCAACACCGGCGACCTTGCACGCATAGACAAGGACGGCTACATCCGCATCACCGGCCGTACCAAGGATGTGGTCATCCGGGGCGGTGAGAACATTCCGGTCGTGGAGGTGGAGAACCTGCTCTACAAGTTCCCTGGCATTGTCGATGTCGCCCTGGTGGGCTGCCCGGACGAACGCCTGGGTGAGCGCCTGTGTGCCTACATCACCCTCGACGAGAACGCCACCGATCTGACCCTGGACCAGGTCAAGGCCTATCTGACCGAGCAGCAACTGTCCAAAAACTACCTGCCCGAATACCTGGAAGTGATCGAGGCCATGCCTCGCACCGCATCCGGCAAGATCCAGAAATTCAAACTGCGCGAGCAGGCCAAAGATGTACGACTGGATCCGGCCAAGCGCGGTTAATCCCATTGATCTAACAGCTACAGGAGCAAGTCATCATGAGAGGCCTTAACGGAAAAACAGTCATCGTGACCGGCGGCGGGGGCGGCATTGGCCGCGCCGTGTGTCAGCGCTTTGCAGAAGAAGGCAGCGCGGTGGCCGTGCTGGACCGTGATGAAAGCGCGGCCCAGGCCACGGCAGACCTGATTACCGAAGCCGGGGGCAAAGCCCGCGCCTACGCCGCCGACATTACCGATTACGCCGCGATTACTGACGCCGTGGCGACCATCGAGAGCGATCTGGGCGTGCCCACGGTGCTGGTAAATAACGCCGGTTTTGACCGCTTCATGCCGTTCCTGAAAACCGAGCCCAAACTCTGGGACCAGTTGATTGCAGTGAACCTGACCGGTGCGCTGAACATGCATCATGTGGTACTGCCGAAGATGATTGCCGCCGGTGGCGGCAAGGTCATCAACATTGCCTCCGACGCGGCACGGGTCGGCTCCTCCGGCGAGTCCGTCTACGCCGCCTGCAAGGCTGGCCTGGTGGGCTTCAGCAAGACCGTGGCCCGGGAACTGGCCACCAAAAACGTGTGCCTGAACGTGGTCTGCCCCGGCCCCACCGATACCGCACTTCTCAAGGGCGTGGCGGAAACCGCCCCAAATCCGGAGAAGCTACTGGAAGCCTTCCGCAACGCGGTGCCCATGAAGCGCCTGGCCCAACCCGAAGACTACCCCGGCGTCATCGCCCTGCTCGCCAGTGACGATGCCAACTTCATCACCGGCCAGGTGATCAGTGTGTCCGGCGGCCTGACCATGGCCGGGTAAGCGACCAGCTAAACGATCTAGGAGAACGCACCATGAATTACGAAGACATCCTGTACGACGAGAACAACGGCGTTGCCACCATCACCATTAACCGGCCGGACCGTTACAACGCGTTCCGCGGCCAGACCTGCATGGAGCTGCTGGACGCCTTCAACCGCGCCGGCTGGAACAAGGACATCGGCGTCATCGTATTCACCGGCGCTGGTGAAAAAGCCTTCTGCACCGGCGGCGACCAGGGCGCACACGAAGGCCAGTACGACGGCCGCGGCCTGATCGGCCTGCCCGTGGAAGAGCTTCAGCGCACCATCCGCGAAGTACCCAAGCCGGTGATCGCCCGGGTCAACGGTTTCGCCATCGGCGGCGGCCACGTGCTGCACGTGATCTGTGATCTGAGCATTGCCTCGGAAACCGCCGTCTTTGGCCAGGTCGGCCCGAAAGTCGGCTCGGTGGATCCCGGCTTCGGTACCGCTTACCTGGCGCGGGTTGTCGGTGAGAAGCGCGCCCGGGAAATCTGGTACTTGTGCCGCAAATACAGTGCACAGCAGGCACTGGATTGGGGCCTGGTTAACGCCGTGGTGCCGCCGGAGCAGCTGGATGAGGAAGTACAGAAGTGGTGTGAGGAAATCCTGGAGAAGAGCCCCACCGCTCTCACCATCGCCAAGCGCTCGTTCAATGCCGACAGCGACAACATTGCTGGCATCGGCGCCCTTGGGATGCAGGCACTGAGCCTGTATTACGACACCGAAGAGTCCAAAGAAGGCGTGAAAGCCTTCAAGGAAAAACGCAAGCCGGACTTCCGGAAATTCTACAAGTAAGCGGACCGACCCGGTGGCCACCCGTCACCGGGGCATAGACACTCCCGGAGAACACCATGAATTTCGCATTTAATGAAGAACAGAACGCGATCCGCGACGTTGTGGCCCGCTTCAGCGCCGAGGTGCTGGCTCCGGGCTACCGCAAGCGGGATCAGGAAGGCGTCATCGAAAAGGATGTCATCCGCCAGCTCGGCGAGATGGGCCTGCTCGGTGGCGAACTGCCGGAAGAGTTCGGCGGCAGCGGCATGGACTGTGTTACCAGTGGCCTGATCATCGAGGAAATCTCCAAAGGGGATTTCAACGTTGGCTACATCCCCCTGCTGACTTCCCTGAACGGCCAGATCATTGCCAGCCACGCGGCCCCGGACCTGGCGAAGGAGTGGCTGCACGGCATGACCACCGGCCAGAAAGTGGCCTGCATTGCCCTGACCGAACCCCACGGCGGCTCCGACGCCGCCAACCTGCGCCTGAAGGCAGAGAAGAAGGGCGACATTTACGTGCTCAATGGCGAGAAAACCTCCATCTCCATGGCCGACCAGGCCGACGTGGCGGTGGTCTTTGCCCGCACCGGCACGGTGGAAGAACGGGCCTCCGGCATCAGCGCGTTCCTGGTGCCCATGGACAGCCCGGGAATCACCACTACCCGTTTTGAGGACAACGGCCAGCGTGCTATCGGTCGCGGCTCGATTTTCTTCGATAACGTGGAAGTGCCCGCCGTCAACATGATGGGCGACGAGGGTAAAGGCTTCAAACAGGTCATGCAGGGCTTTGATTATAGCCGCGCCCTGATCGGCCTGCAGTGTCTGGCCGTGGCCCAACAATCCCTGGATGAAACCTGGCAATGGCTGACCGAGCGAACCGCCTTCGGCCAGAACCTGTCCGCATTCCAGGGCCTGACCCATCCGCTGGCTGAATACCAGACCTATGTTCATGCTGCGCGCATCCAGTGCTACCACGCACTATGGCTCAAGGACAACAACCTGCCCCATAACGCCGAAGCCGCCATGAATAAATGGTGGGGACCGAAATTGGCCTTTGATGTGGTGAAACAGTGCCTGCTGGCCCACGGCCATACCGGCTGGGGTGAGGACCTGCCGTTTGCCCAACGCCTGAGAGATGTTCTTGGTCTTCAGATCGGCGATGGCACAGCCCAGATCATGAAAAACATCATTGCGAAGGAATACCTACCGAAGCAAGCAAACTGATCAACCTGACGAAAGTAACAAGAACCCAAACCAAAACAAGTTTCGTAGCGGAGATGGAACAATGAAAAATACAAAAAAGATTCTGCCCTCGGTCGTTGCCTCAGCTCTTATGGCAGCCAGTGCCCAGGCTGCCATATCTGGAGATACGGTTAAGCTCGGGTATCTCGCTGACATGTCCGGCACGTACCGTGACCTTGCCGGGCCGAATGGTTTGACGGCGATGGAAATGGCGGTTGCCGATTTTGGCGGCAAGGTCAACAATGCCACGATTGAGGTAGTCAGTGCTGACGACCGCAACAGCCCGGACGTTGCCTCCAGCACCGTGCGACGCTGGGTAGAGAATGACGGAGTCGACATGGTTGGCGGGTTGGTGGCCTCTTCTGTGACAATCGCCACCACGAAGATCCTTGAGGAGAACAACAAACTGGGACTGATCTCCGGCTCCGCAGCCTCAAGCATCACCAACGAACACTGCACCCCAAATCATATTCAGTACGTCTATGACACCTACGCACTGTCCATTGGCACCCCAACCGCGATCGTTCAGGAAGGCGGCAAATCCTGGTACATACTGACCGCAGACTATGCCTTCGGTCATGCCATGGAGGCGGACGTCACACGGGTTGTAGAAGCCAATGGTGGTGAGATTCTGGGAAGCATCCGCCATCCATTCCCAACTCCTGACTTCTCGTCATTTATTTTGCAGGCACAGGCTTCTGGTGCCGATGTCATTGCTCTGGCAAACGCCGGTGCAGATACCACCAATGCGATCACCACTGCGGCAGAATTCGGTATTACCCAGTCAGGCCAAACCATTGCCGGGCTTGTCGTATTTATCAGTGACATACATGCTCTCGGTCCCCAGGCGGCTCAGGGGCTGCAGCTTACTACCGGTTGGTACTGGGACATGAACGACGAGACTCGTGAGTGGTCTGATCGTTTCATGGAAGAAACCGGCACCCGTCCAACCATGGTGCATGCGGGCATCTACTCCAGCACGATGCAATACCTCAAGGCGGTGGAAGCTACTGGCTCGGATGACTCCCAAACTGTCCGCCGGCATCTGATAGAGACTCCGATCAACGACATGTTTGCCAAAAACGGTCGTATCCGTGAAGACGGCCGCATGGTTCATGACATGTATCTGGCTCAGGTGAAAACTCCGGAAGAATCTACCGGCGAGTGGGATCTGTACAAGATAGTCCGAACTATTCCCGGCGACGAAGCGTTCCGCCCGCTTTCCGAGAGCAAGTGCAAGCTGATCAATAACTGAGTGACGACTGCGACTATGGAGTTTCCTGCGAAACCTCAGGGAACTCCGGATTCCAGGTGCCCTACTCCTCCGGCGTGACGCAAGAAAATGCGGAAGATCACCCCGGATCTATGTGAAGATATCGCTGATGAATAGACGCAAACGTCTTGCGAACCATTCTTTACCAACGGGATACGAAATGATCGTTAACGAATCCGGAGGCATTCCCAACCGGCTATTTTTTCGCCTGTTCCAGACTGGAAACATTCTGCAGCGCCAGGTTCAGAATGAGATGGGCATCAGTGCTGTGCAGTGGGCAGTACTGGGTGCATTGTCCCGAGAAGGATTCGAAGACGGCACCTCATTCAATCAGCTGAAAGAATACCTTTACGTCAGTCGTCAAAACCTCGACGGCGTCCTCAAACGAATGGAAAGAGATGGGCATGTCGTTCGGATACCGGATCCCCAAGACCGCCGGGCTCGACTGGTGGTACTGACCGAATCGGGTCGGACTTTCTGGAATCGACTGCAGGACACCATTGCCGAGTTTTACCGACAAGCCATGCAGGAGATGAGTTTTGATGACGGCGTCAGCTTGCTCCATCTTTTGAAAAAGCTTCAGCACGGACTTATTGACGTTTCGCTGGAGTCAACCATCCCAGAACACACTGATACTGAGAATCTCGAAGCCGAATAACGCCTCACTCGGCAGCTTGACCAAATGGCCAACTAGCAGAGTTGGCCATAGAAGAGACGGGCAGGCCATTATTTTCAAAGGTTTGCATGAAAACGCAGGCATTTTTGTTTGTCTGTGTCCGAATTGTGTCCAAGGTTTTAGTCCAGTATTCGCAGACCTCGAAAGTGTGGCCTTTGCACTGATTCGGCCAAGCTTTATTTTGTATAAACATCATAGGCTAGGAGTGCCTACTGCACCGGGCTAAATCCACCCCCAGCCCTTTCACCAAGCCTCAACCTAACCAACAGCAACCGCCTCAAAGTAGCAAGCACAATTTCGGCCCGAGGCCTTGGCTTCATATAATGCTTTGTCGGCCCGGTTGACGGCATTCTCCAGCGACTCCATGGCGGCATTCACTTCCGTGAGTCCCAGACTTACAGTAACCCGCACAGCACCCCCATCGACGCCTTCAATGACGTGCGCTTCAACAGCCTTACGAATCCGTTCTGCGCAACCCCGGGCCTCTGTATGTTCCGCACCGGGCAGAAGAATGACAAACTCTTCGCCGCCAAACCGGGCGACCAGGTCCTGGTTCCGGCTGGACTGCCGGAAAATGTCTGCCACGCTCCTCAACACCAGGTCACCGACATTGTGGCCGTGGGTATCGTTTACCGCTTTGAAATGGTCAATATCGAGAGCAATAACCGAGATCGGCTGCCCTGCGGCTCTCGCCTGCTCAACCATATACTCACCTTCTGTCATGAAATGACGTCGGTTATACAGCCGGGTGAGCGGATCGGTCGCCGCCTGCCGCTTGAGCTCACCCTGCCGGGAACGGATATCTTCCAGCACTTTGATCCGATAAGAGATGATAAACGCCAGTGTTAGCGCCTCCAGTACGATGCCAATCCCGACACCATGGCTGTTGATATAACTGGGCTCGATCAGCCCCTTGTAGTAGGCCACGGCAAACCCGTTGAACACCACGAAGAAGGTATGGCCGACAATAAAAAACTTCGCCAGGGGGTGCCCCTTGCGGAAGAGCGAGATGCTTACGGAAAAGGTCACCACCATCATCAGTGCTGCGAGACTGCTCGCAGGCTTTAGGGCCGCAGCAATATCAAACAGGCCATATAAAAACGTGGCCACAAGTAAAGCCAGCATCCCTTGCAGAATCCGGTGTTCCGTTGAGTAGAACTTCCGCGTCTCGAATATCGCCATCATGAACAACATTAAGAAAATCGGCATGGTGATCAACGAAAGGTTCAGCAAAAAAACGGCGTCGCCATAGGCATTAAACGCTTTGGCAATCAGCCCGTAGGAGAGCGCGATCCATACCAACCCGGAAATCAGATACAGCGAATAGAAAATGTTCTCTTTTTTGCTGGTGGCGAAGTAAAGCAGGCCGTTGTAGAACACCAGTGCCAACATCATTCCGACCAGAAGCGCGATGTCCAGGTGACCGCCGACAAGCGCCTTTCGAGATTGTTCATCGTCGTAGATCTTCAACGAAAACCATTGATGCGAGTACACATGGCTGCGGACATACAGAGACGTGGTTTCCCCCGGTGGCACCGTAAATGGGTAGACGACCGTTCCCCGGTACATCAGTGGGTGGTCACTTGCATCATTAAGATCAACGGATGCCTGATCGACAAGATTCTCAGAGCGCTCCTCAAAGACATCGATCGAACGCACGTGATAGGCCTTGGGCAAGTGTAGAAAAAGCGATCTGGATTCAGCGCCCGGGTTGTGCAGTGCGACCCGGTACCAGGTCACTGTCGCCCGTGTGCCAAGTGTTGTGGTGCTGGTGGTTTCCTGGAAGGCTTGCTTGCGGACCGCCTCATAATCCAGCGACTGTGAATCGTCGATGAAATAGTCAACCGGGAAATCTTTTAACTGGCGCCCTTGTTGACTGAGATCCACGGCCCCCGGCGACGCCAGAGCCGCCATACTGGCCACCCAAAGCGAGAACAAGTAAAAAACCGTTCGGTAGAGGTCCATTCTGAATGTCCTTACGTTTACAAAAACTTGCGGTCGCCAACCGTTTCCAGGCCGATCCAATCAGGAAGATGCAGGTTACGGTGTTGCTGCGCGGATATGCGCCGGCATTGTCCGGCTAGAACAGGACGGCAGTCTGCCTGCCTCTGCACGCTACGTGCCGGTGGGAAAAAGTGCTTTAGAGCGACGGTTGAGGGAACACAAATGGCAGGAAAGCTTTCTGTGAACATCGGAAATTTCGTTCCTTTTCCCAAAAAACACGGGGGAATTATTAGTCAGGACGAAATCTATTCTATTTACCTAATTGCAACCACTCACAAAAGTCTCAAAGCTCACAACAGTAGGGGTGTCTACCAGTTAATCTCGTGAGCTAACATGAAATCCTTCATGGCGATTGTTTTATGCAAGGAATGCATAGCACTTAACTTCACCCGCTGACAAACACTAACCCTTTGCCGAATATGGCATTTACCGGAAGTCTGAGGTGCTCATCCCGGGCCTTTTTACGAAGGCGGCTCATGATGACGTCAATTCGGTGCCCACTGGTTTCTGTTGCAAACTGATACAGTTTTTCGGACAGTATCTCTTTCGACATGACCACGCCCGGAGCATTCAGAAGGATCGAAACAAGAGAAAACTCTTGCTGTGAAAGACTCAGACTCTTCCCTGAGGGTGCTATCAACTGGCCACCAACATGGTCCAGCCTCCACTGGCTAAGGGGCTCCCCATTCTGCGGGGAAGACAGGGCCGGGCTTACCCGCCGTTCAAGTTGGTACCAGACTGCTTCGATTGACGATAGCAGGTGTGGAAAACTGAGCGGTTTGACCAGATACTGGTCCGCTCCCAACCTGAGCCCTTCGGCACGGTCTTCCTGGGCACCGCGAGCGGAGATGACAATCAATCCGAATCGATCAAGCTGCCTTAAATACTTGATGACGCCGAAACCGTCTTCCCCCGGCAGCCCTATATCCACCAGAACTAGATCAGCCTTGGTTGAGTGCAACTGCTTCCAGAAACTCTCTGCGCTTCCGGTTCCCCAGGCGATGTAGTCATTCCGCTCCAGAAAAAAGATCAGTTCCTCACGAAGGTCTTCACTGTCTTCTATGATAGCGACGACGGGCTTTGAGGTTGTCATTCGGCTCCTCTTCTGTGCTGTGGAATTGTGAAAACAAAACGACAACCCCTTTTCGAATTATCCGCCAGCTCCAGGTGTCCGGCATGGGCCTCGACGATCTGCCGGGCTACGTAAAGCCCCAGGCCAACCCCTTGATTGCCGGCCTGCCCGCCAACCGTACGACGATACCGTTCAAAAATATAAGGCACGAGGGATTCAGGAATACCCTCCCCCTCATCGGACACAGATATAACTGTGCGTTCGCCGTCGGTCCAGCATTCCACATAAACGATACCGCTCCCCGAATATTTGACAGCGTTGTCCATGACGTTCGCCAGGGCAATCCTTATCAAAGCGGGGTCTATAGAAATCTCCGGCCCTTCAAGATCAGGCTTCTGGATTGCCTTACCATCAACAGTTATCTTCAACTGATGCCTGTCCGACAGGCTTACAATCGCCGCTGCAGAATGAATCAGCTCATCCACACGGATTGAATGGCGCTCCACATATAGCGAGCCGGCAGATAACCGCGCGTCTGCCAGACAGTTATCGGTAAGCTGGGCCAACCGGTCAACCGCCCTTTCCATTTTCTGGAACCGGGTTTTCTGTTGCTCTCTTTCCAGGTCGCCGCCTTGCAGATTCTGTAGAGTTGCCGACATGATCGAAAGCGGCGTCCTGAACTCGTGTGAAACCATACCCATGAACTGTCGCTGATGGAAACGGGCTTCCCGCTCAACATCCAATTCATGAGCGAGCTGTTCGTTCGCTTCCTGTTCCCGCCGCTGCCGAAGGATGCGGGAGATGGCGATCCCCATAACCAGCAGCATGTTAACCACCAACATGTACTGCCAAAGCAGATAAACATCCGCATCGAATCTGATCAAGCCATAAACGGACGACAACGCCATCACGCTCGCAGCCATAAGCAGAAGCGGACTGGCAGCCATCAGAAGAGTGGATAACTTGAATCGTTCGATCCAGATAATGTAAGCGGCGATCAACAACAACGCGATTGCCGTGCAGAAGTAGACTGCTCCCTGAATCGTCATCGCGCGCCCAAAAAAACCCAGCGGTATGCTGACCAGGAGCATGCTTATTGCGACAGCCGTGCCGGTTACCCATGTATAAACCCGGGGAAGATGCTCCCTCAAACGGAGGCCTTCCGCCGCTACCCATAGTAAAGCTGGATAGGCTAGCAGCACCGAAACACTCGTCAGGTAATGCTGCAGGTGAAAGCCCGTGAGGGGCAGTAACCAATCAACATGGCCTTGAATACATGCAACGACCAGGTAGCTGACTGAAAAAGCGAAAATTGACCACAGCAGGCGCCCCCCAAAGGCCAGCGCCAGGTACAAGGCCAATAGGGTGGACAAGGCAGCCAGACCGAAATAGAACCCCCATATTGTGTCCTGGAGACTGGCTGCATTCAAAAATGAGCCGGGATCCCAGAGAGTGGCATACAGCAATGTGGCACTTGTACTTTGCACCCTGGCAATAAATTCATAACCATCTCCGCCTTCAGGAGATGGAAGCCGTAATACCGGAAACCGGTAATCCAGATCGCCACGGGGCGATGGCGAGAGATCGCCGACCTCGCGGATTTGCCAGCTTTCCCCGCTTCCAGCCTCCCGGTAATAAAGCCGTAAATGATCAAGGTAGTTGGGGGCCAGACGTAGCCACTGCTCTCCCTCGCGAAAGGCCCGCTGGGGAATGTGAAAGGTTAGCCAAAACACATCGTCCACATAGCCGGCCGCAAAGATATCCCGTTGCGACCGGTCAATGTCTTGAAGACTCTGCCTTGCCTCGTCCAACGTCAGCGACTGCTCACTTTCTACCAATACACTATAGGGGATATCCGGGCCCAGAACTGAAGACGGCCCTGAGGCGCAGGCCAGCGTGGGAAGCAGGGCCAGAAGCAGTAAAAACCCGATCTTAAACCTGGGCTGGTGAGAATTCTGCTTCATCGATCCCTGGCGCTTGAGATCAAATAAATCGATTATGAACAACCCTATCATGTAAAACGACTGTCTCGAAAAAGCCAGAATTCTCCCAGTATCACTGGAAGCCCCAAATGGGGCCATTATGCACATTTGTCGACACGTGGGCGTTCCAATCGTGAAAATTTGCGTAAATCGCTGAAGGTTGCCGCCCACTCCATGTGAAGCCTGCCACCCGGACCGGAGCAAGGCTGCCCTCCGGAGGGAGGACTCAGGTTCGAATTCTGACGGGCGGCCCCTATTTCAAAGGCTGTCGCGCCCCTCCTAAAACCGATACTCCGCCATGAATGAGCCAAAACTGTTCCTGGGATCCTCGCTTGGGGGCAGGTTGCTTTCCTCGACCGTGGGCGTAGACATCAAAAGGCTCAGATGAGCGCCGAAACGCGGGCCGACCCAGTGTAATCCGAATATCGCCTCGCCCACGGCACGATTGATATCAATCGTATTCCTTGGTTATCCCAGCCTTCAGGGCCATCCCCGGATATCAGGGCATGCACCGTCTTCTGTGTTTCTTCGGCAAACGCTTCGTCACCGACCCAGCCAAACAGCCACTGCGCTCCAAAGAAGGAGTCGTCATTGAATCCGTAAAAACCGCTGCCTCATCCAAGAAAGCCTATGCATGGCACACCATTTTCAATGAGCGTCGATCGCTCGATGTTCGCCGGTGTCTGCATATTCTGACCAAAACCCCAGCTTTCCCGATAATTCAAACCCGGCCGGTCAGAAATAGCCCAGGACAATCGAGATTTGCCAAATGCCGGGCTGCGTGAGTTTCAGGCGCAATGACTACCAGGCCCAAGAGCAGATATGTAAGGTATAAACGATCATATGAATTCAAGGATGCTGGCGCTCGCCACTAGTGCCAAAAAGATCTACGAATAAAACGATTTCCGGTACGCTGACTGTAATCCAGAATCGTTGCCGTGACGAAACGGATCCTTGATGACAGACACGGTCACAGCCTTTCCAATATCTGCGCATCAACGCACCAAGGAGGCAAAATGAATACACCACAGGACTACTCGGGTATATCGACTCTCAACCACTGGATTACCGCCATACTGGTGAGCGTCATGTTTGTGCTAGGAATTGTGGGTGGCCATGCTCCTGGGGAGAGTACAGCGGAATACGTCATGGGCGTACACATCGCCTTGGGCTTTTTCGTTTTCTGGTTCATTCTCTGGCGGGTAGTTTATCGATTCTACGAGGGATTCCCGCCCAATCAGGGACGTACACCGCTGGAATCCCGGGCAGCATACGCCACACACATTCTGATCCTTTTGCTGCTGGTCTTGCAGGTAATCACCGGGCCTCTGTACATTTTCACCGAAGGCGAAGCCATGGATGTCTTCGGCTGGTTCAGTGTTTCTCTGCCACTGGCATCACTGGGCATACTGCACGAGCCAGCGGAAATCGTGCACATTTACCTGGGCTTCTACTTGCTGCCCATCCTCGTGGGCCTGCATTTCCTCGGCGCTGCCAGACACTATCTGACCAAGCGCCAGGAGACGCCCGCGGATCTGTCTTCCCGTGGGCAGGAATAAGGTCCGCGATCAAGCCGGCTCGAATTGCTCCTGCAGCCACACCTTGATCTCGTCAGACTCATAAAGCCAACGCTCAGTGCCATCGTCTTGCTGAACCTTCAGGCATGGCACTTTGATGCGGCCGCCGCCGGCCGCAAGCGCCGCACGATGCTCCGGATCATGCTGGGCATCGCGGGTTTCAATGTTCAGGCCAAGCCGGGCGATTTCCTTTCTTACCTTGATACAGAACGGGCAGGCTTTGAACTGGTAAAGGGCGAGATCCTTGCTGGCCTCGTCGGCGCGGGCCTGCTCTTCAGCACTGCGGGTCACGCTTTCGGGCGTGCTGAGCTTTTCACTGAGCAGCATGAAGGGGGTCAGTACCAGACGCAGGCTGCGGAAAAAATAACGAATAATAACTCTCATGGGTAAGACTTAAACTCCGGGTTGCCAGGTAGAAGGCCGCATGAAGGATGTCGGCATTCAGGGTTGATTTGCGTCCTTGATAGCGGTGTACGAGGATATCATTTCAGAAGGGGAAGTGTTCAGACTAACGCGGCAGAACCCTCATTGATGGAGAATCACATGTCTGAGTCCGACACAAAGTCACTTCGCAAGCCCCTGCGCTTCTGGGGCTGGGGCTATGCGGATGAGGATCTGCATCCCGAAGAACACGCCATGATCGACACAGTCACGCAGATGTTCGTGCCTGAAGGGCTCGTGGAGATTGAGCCACCAACGGTTGACGACTTTGAGCTTCCGGCATCCCGGTTATCGTCAGTTCCCACCCAGCTCTCCGAGATTATCTCGACAACGCCCTACGACCGTTTGGTGCATAGCTACGGAAAGTCCTACGCCGATATGGCCAGGATGCTGATGCGAGAAGTGCAAAATCCACCGGATGCCGTTGCCTTTCCCAAGACAGAAAACGACATCCAGCAACTGTTCACCTATGCGGCCGAAAACAACATTGCACTTATCCCCTTTGGTGGCGGCACCAGTGTCTGTGGCGGCGTAGAGCCCGATGTTGGCGATACCTACCAGGCAACGATCAGTGTCGATACGGAGAACCTGAACCAGATTCTGGAGATTGATCCTGTCAGTCGCCGCGCACGGATTCAGGCCGGCATCAAAGGCCCGGACCTTGAACAGCAGCTGAAGCAGCACGGTTTGACGCTGCGCCATTTCCCGCAGAGCTTTCCGTTTGTCAGTCTTGGCGGCATGCTGGCAACGCGCGCTGGCGGCCATTTCGCAACCGTGTATACGCATATCGAAGACATGGTTGAAGCAACCAGGCTGATCACGCCAAAAGGCATCATCGAGACCCGCGCCTTGCCAGGCTCAGGCGCGGGCCCTTCGGCCGACCGTATGATCTGTGGCTCGGAAGGCACCCTGGGGATCATTACCGAGGCCACCATGCGATTACAGCATCGGCCCAAATGGCGGGCCACCGCGTCGGTGCGTTTTGAATGCTTCATGAAGGGTGTCGATGCCGTCAGACAGATTGCGCAATCGGGTTTATTCCCGTCGAACTGCCGGCTGCTGGATGAGGCCGAAGTGATGATCAACCGAATCGCTGACAAGCCCTGCGCCATTCTGGTTCTTGGTTTCGAGTCAGCGGACCATTCTCAGGAGCACAAAATTGAACGTGCCGTTGCCATCGCCGAAGAACATGGCGGCGTGCTGCAAAAAGATGGCATCATCTATAACTCTGATCATTCAGAAAAAGGGTCCAGCGAAGCTGAATCCTGGAGAAATGCCTTCATTCGCATGCCTTACTGGCGCAATCGTTTAACCGCCATGGGCATGATTGCCGACACCTTCGAAACCGCGATCACCTGGGACAAGTTCCCGAGCCTCTACAAGGCGGTGAAAACGACCATGGAGTCCGCACTTCGCGAGTTCACGCAACGGCCGTTTTCATTTTCCTGCCGTTTTACCCACGTCTATCCGGACGGGCCGGCGCCTTACTTCACGTTTTACTGCGTAGGAGATACCACGGGCAACCTGAGGAGCGCTCTGGAAAAGTGGAAACAGCTCAAGCGAATCTCGATGGAAGTGCTGGCTGAGCAGGGCGCCACCGTTACCCATCATCACGCGGTCGGCCGGGATCATCGTTTTGGCTATGAACAGCAGACATCGCCGCTGTTTCGCCAGACTCTGGCTGCAGGCAAACTGTTTCTGGACCCCCACGGTATCCTCAATCCGGGGGCTCTGATTGATCCGAAAGACAAGGACATTGGCATTACCGGCGTGAGTTCTCCCTAGGCAAGCCCTGCCCCCGCACCCAGGCCGCCCGGAACGTTTCCGACGCCACGCCAGCCAGCAGCCCGAAGAACGGATCTACCCAGACGGTCACCAGTGCGGTTATCGCGATGACAGGCCAGCACGATGGTTTGGCCGTCCAAAGCCGCCGGGACAACCCAAGCTCGGCGGCCGCTACGAACAACAGGGCTCCTAGACCCGCCATCGGAATGGCCGCAATGATTGAAAGCCCGCCCGGTATTATCGCAACCATGAGCAAACCGGTTCCGAGCAACACCGGAGCCAGGCCAGTGCGCGCACCGAAGCGGTGGTGCGCGGCCACACCACCCGCTCCATGACACATGGGCAAGGCGCCCAGGGGGACCAGAAAAAGATTGGCCAGGCCGGTGGATACCGACAGCCGGGCGGGCGTGACGCGATGGGATTGCTCGCCGAAGTAATCACCAACTACCAGGGTAGTCAGCACGATGGCATTGGTTAATGTCAGCGCCAGCTGGGGTAAAACCAGCGTGGGCACCGCTTGCTGCCAATCGTCCATGCCCGGCAACTCGGGCAATGCAAATGCAACCGGATCGGCCAGAGGAAGCATGAGGCCCGGTGCGCCCAGCAACGCACCCAGTGTGACAGCGCCGACCAGCCCGATCAGCGCCACTGGCCAGTTCGGACACAGCTTCAGGGTAATTCCCACTATCGCCAACGTGACAATGCCCAGGGGCAATGAGGTAGCCATCAGCCCGAAGCTCATATAGGCCAGCATCATCCCCAGCCCCAACTGAAGACCACTTAACACCGACCGGGGTATCAGCCGGGCCGCCCCGTTAATCCACCCGGTCAGACCCAGAACGAGAAGTATCGCCCCGATGAGCACACCGCTGGCGACCAGACTCTGGGAACTCACCTGGGTAGTCAGCAACAACGCAGCGACCGCTTTCATGGGCTGGACTGGGACTGGCAGGCGGTAATACAGCCCCGTTGCGATGTAGAAGATGGCAAACCCCACCAGTACCGGCATCGGGGCCAGGCCGGCCAGGCCGATAGCCCCCAGGCCCAACGGAATCAGGGTGCCAAGATCACCCAAGGCTCCACTGGCATCCCCCACCAGGTTCTTCCGTACTGAAGGCATGACTAATCCGCCTGTTTGTTGTTATTGGCGCTGTTCAAGCATTATAGATGACTTTGCCCAGATCACTGATGTCATAACCGCCGAGCGCCTGGGCACGCTGGACAAATCGCTCGCTGCCGGAAAACGCCAGCAGCCGCTGGATGGCCGGTTCGAAGTAATGACGCCGGCGCATGGCCAGGTCAAAGTGTTCCTGCTGCAACGGGATAAAAGCCAGCCCCTGGCGCCGCGCAGCAGCCTCGATGCCCACCCCCACATCCGCTTCCCCCTGGCGAATGGCCAACGCAAGATCGTCTTCGCTGAGTGACGGGTGGGCAGCCCAGGTGAGCTGCCTGGCATCAATACGGTGGCGTGCCAGCAGGCTCTGCAACAAATGGCTGACGCCGGCATCGGGCTGGCGATGTGCGACCCGTATGCCAGGGCGGGCGATATCCTCAAGTCGTTCAAGCCGATGAGGATTATCGGCGGCCAACAAAAGCCCCTGCTGGCGTTTTGCCCACCGGATCAGCACCAGATCACGCATACCATTCAATCCCAGTGTCGCAGGGTCATTGTATCTCTGAGTGTCCGCATGCCAGATATGCATGCCGGCGAGCATCGCACGCCCATCAACCAGCCTTTGCACGCCATCACCACTGCCCTGGCACAGCAACGCCAGCTCGGCATTGCTTTCCTTCACCGCCCACTCCAGCAACGGATCCTGGCTGCCCGCCAGAACCGGCGGTATCGGCGCGCTGACGGCATCATCACCCTCCAGATGGTTCATCAGCCACAGATCGATACGCTGGCGCGGGAACAACAGTTTTCCCGTGACCCGAACGCAGGGAATCACCCCCTGGCTGACCAGGTCGTAGACCTTGCGCTCTTTCAGGCGCAGATACTCGGCGGCCTCGGCCGTGGTGAGGTAGGCGGGAAGGGGCATCGGTCTCTCCTGCAGTCGCGGGAAGCATATGACTGTTTTTCACTGCATGAATTTCAGCAGGCTGTGCAAAGCGTAGCCATAAACGCCACGATGCTCAATATCAAGGAGACGCAGCTGTGGAAAATAATGCGTTTTATGTGGCGCTGTCGCTACTGTTGAATTTTGACGCCCCGCTCTATCAGATCGTGGCGCTTTCGCTTCAGGTTTCGCTTCTCGCGGTACTGATTGCAGCGCTGCTGGGGTTTCCTCTCGGCGCTGCGGTGGCACTCTGGCGCTTCCGGGGGCGCGGCGGCGTGATTGTCGTACTTAATGCCCTGATGGGGCTGCCTCCGGTGGTTGCCGGGCTCGTGGTGTATTTACTGCTCTCCCGGGCCGGTCCACTGGGCGAATGGGGCCTGCTGTTCACGCCGAGTGCCATGGTCATCGCCCAGGTGGTGCTGGTGCTACCCATTCTGGCGGCACTCTCCCGGCAGAAGGTCGAAGAAATGCTGGGGGAATACCGGGAGCAGTTTGTCTCACTGGGCATGTCACGGGCACGCATGATGCCCACCCTGTTGTGGGACGCCCGTTTTGCTCTGTTGACGGTTCTGCTTGCCGGCTTTGGCCGCGCCAGTGCCGAAGTGGGTGCTGTCATGATGGTGGGCGGCAATATTGAGGGTGTCACACGGGTAATGACCACCTCCATCGTACTGGAAACCGGCAAGGGCAACCTGCCCCTGGCTCTGGGGCTTGGTATTGTCCTGCTGACCCTGGTCATGCTGATTAACGCCGGCGCCTACCTGGTGGGCGAATTCAGCAGGAGGCGAACCGGATGACCTCATTGAATTCGCCGTTCCTCACCTCGTCTGCCCTTCTTTCGCCGCCGGCGCTGTTTTTTGATGGCGTCACCTACAGCCACGAGGAGAAGGTTCTGCTCGGCCCCTGCTCGTTCACCCTGGACGGCATTGGCCCCACACTGGTGATGGGCCCCAACGGTGCGGGCAAGAGCCTCCTGCTCCGGCTGGCCCACGGTTTACTTTCCCCTACCGAAGGCAGGGTGACCTGGTCAGATAACCGGACACCCCGCCAGGCGATGGTATTCCAGCAACCAGTGTTATTGCGCCGCTCGGCGGTGGCCAACCTCATTCACGCTCTGTCGGTGAATAATGTCCCGTACAGGCAACGTGCGAAGCTCGCATTCAATGGGCTCGAGCGTTTTGGCCTGGGCGCCTATGCCAAGACGCCTGCCCGGGTACTCTCCGGCGGTCAGCAACAGCGCCTGGCACTGGCGCGCGCCTGGGTGCTGTCGCCCCAGGTGCTGTTTCTGGATGAACCCACCTCAGCACTCGACCCGGCGGCGATCAAAGCCGTAGAGGCGGCGGTGCGGGAGTTTCATCAGCGCGGAACCCGCATCGTGATGACCACCCACGATATTCATCAGGCCAGACGTCTTGCCGGAGATGTGCTGTTCCTCTCTGGCGGCAAAGTCCGCGAGCACACCCCGGCCGAAGCCTTTTTTGACACCCCCGCATCTCGGGAGGCACGGGCGTTTATTACCGGCGAGCTGGTCGAATAACTCCGCTTTAAATCTCAAGAATGGAGAGAACAAGATGAAAAAGACGCTCAATCTGTTACTCAAGGGTGTCACCATTCTGGGCCTGGCTTTCAGCGCGCACGCCGAGGACTACATCACCCTTGCTTCGACAACCTCGACCGAGAACTCGGGGCTGTTTGACTTCATCCTGCCCCAGTTCAAGGAAGACACCGGCATCAACGTTCGGGTGGTGGCCGTGGGCACCGGTCAGGCCTTTGAAATCGCCCGGCGGGGGGACGCCGATAGCCTTCTGGTGCACGACACCGCTGGCGAGAAGCGCTTTGTCGAAAATGGCTACGCCACCGAACGGGCCGATGTTATGTATAACGACTTCGTATTGATAGGCCCCATGGACGACCCCGCCAATATCAGTAAGGCAGGCAGTGCCGCCGAAGCTTTCGGGGCGATCGCCGAAGCCGAAGCTCCGTTCACATCACGGGGTGATGACAGCGGCACCAACCGCGCCGAGTTGCGTCTCTGGAAAAACGCCGGCGTCGAACCGGACGGCGACTGGTATCGTGAGCTGGGCAGCGGCATGGGCCAAACGCTGAACACGGCAGCCGCCATGGACGCCTACGTGATGTCCGACAGGGCCACCTGGGTGGCCTTTAAGAACCCTCAGAACCTGAAACTGCTGTATTCCGGCGACAAGGCCATGTTCAACCAGTACGGCAGCCTGCTGCTTTCGGAAGAGAAGCATCCGCACCTCAAGCAGGCGATGGCAGCGAAATGGCATAACTGGCTGCTCTCCGAAGAGGGTCAACAGGCGATTGCCGAGTTCAGGGTGGATGGACAGCAGCTGTTTTTCCCGAATGCCAAATAGGCTAATCTCTGGCAATCCCCGTAGATAATCCATTCTGCGGCGTCTTTGCAACGGCTGTAACACCATGACGATTGACCCCATACTTCCCGATCCCAAAGACCCCAGACTGTCCCGCTCAGTCGAGGGCATTGATGAAAACGGCCAGGGCAAGTCGATCAGCGTGATCGAAGAACGCCCCCTGACCATCTACCTGAACAGCCAGGAAATCGTCACCGCGATGACCATTGGCGATCATCCGGAGTATCTGGCCCTTGGTTTTCTGCTTAACCAGGGCATGCTGAAAGACAGCGATCAGGTCACCGGCATTGATTTCGACGAGGAACTTGAGGTCGCTGTGGTACGCACGGCGGGCGTTACCAATGTCGAGGACAAGCTGGAGAAGAAAACCCGCACGTCTGGCTGCGCGGTGGGCACCGTGTTTGGCGACATGATCGCAGGCCTCGACGGGTTGTTGCTGCCGGATACGCCGGTGCACACCAGCACCTTTTACGATCTCTCCTACCAGATCAACCACACGCCCAGCCTGTATATGGAAACCGGCGCTATCCACGGTACCGCCCTGTGCCAGGACCGGAAGATTCTGGCGTATATGGAAGATGTCGGGCGCCACAATGCGGTCGACAAGATCGCCGGCTGGATGCACCAGAACAACATCCCGGCGGCCGATAAAGTTCTTTACACCACCGGGCGCCTGACCTCTGAAATGGTGATCAAGACATCACTGATGGGAATACCCACACTGATCAGCCGGTCGGGCTTTACCGCCTGGGGCGTCGATATTGCGCGGCAAGTCGGCCTGACGTTGATCGGTCGTATGCGGGGCAGGAAATTCACTTGCCTCAGTGGCCAGCACCGCCTTGTGTTCGACCAGGATCTGTCGCAGGTTCCGGAAGAAGACAGGAAAATGCGTCGAAAAGGGGCCGAGCATGACTGAGTGCGCCGTCATCCTGGCCGGCGGCCAGGCAAACCGGATGGGCGGTGGTGACAAAGGCCGGCTGATGCTCGGCGATCAGTCACTGATCCAGCGGGTCATCGACAGGATCACTCCGCAGGTCGATGCTGTGGTGTTGAATGCCAATGGCGATCTGAGCCGGTTTGATGACCTGGGACTGCCCGTGGTGGCTGATTCCATCGAGGGGTTTCCGGGGCCCTTGGCCGGTGTCCTCGCCGGTATGGACTGGGCCGCCGAACAGGGTCATGACTGGCTGATCAGTGTTGCAGCCGACACCCCCTCGTTCCCTCTGGACCTGGTCGAACGCTTATCCGCATACGATACGCCGGTGGTGCTGGCGGCCACGCCGGACCCCGAGCGCGGCCGACTGCCACAGCCAACCTTTGGCCGCTGGCAGGTCGCCTTGCGGCATGATCTGAGAGCCGCCCTGAACGATGGCGTCCGCAAGATTCGCCAGTGGACACAGGCCCAGGGCGAGACGCTCGTGGTCTTTGATGAGGGCGACTTCTTCAACATTAATACGCCAGAAGATCTGGCCTGGGCGGAGCAGCATCTGAAGTGAATGTTATAGGTATTGTGGGCTGGAAAAATTCAGGCAAAACAACTCTGGCCAGCGCACTGATTAGAGAGTTATCCAACAGAGGGCTAACCGTCAACTCGATCAAGCACGCCCACCACATGGTGGATGTGGATCAGCCCGGGACCGACAGTTACAAACATCGTGAAGCCGGTGCCCGGGAAGTCATCCTGGCCGGCGGTCAGCGATTCGCCATCATGCATGAACTGAGGGGCGACCAGGAGCCAACACTGGATGAGTTGCTGGGCCGGCTCGGCCCCTGCGACTGGGTCGTGGTGGAAGGCTTCAAGACCCACTCGCATCCCAAGATCGAGGTGCACAGGCGGGAAGGTTCCCGATCGCCCCTGTACCAGGAAGACGCCAGCATTGTTGCTGTGGCGGCGGACTATGCAGCCGACTTCTCGGGTCCCGTTTTTGGCGTCAATGATGTAACAGCCATCGCGGACTTTATTCTCACGCTCGCCCAATCAGGAACCGAAGGCCCATGAATCCGCTTCGCAACGACTGTTTTGCCCTGCCCCCCGGCGTAAACTGGACGCCCGTCGAAGAGGCCCTCGAGCGTTTGCATTCACGGCTCCACCCCGTGGTGGATGTGGAACACAGCGTTCCCCTGTCACTGGTAAACGGCCGGATTCTGGCCAGCGACGTCTATGCGCCTCGCGCCCATCCGCCCAGTAACAATTCCGCGGTCGACGGCTACGCCTTTGCCGGACCGCTGACGGACGTACCCTGCACCATGCCCCTGGTGGATGGCCGCAGTGCCGCCGGTGAGCCATACATGGGACAGGTGCCCGGGGGGCATGCCATCCGGATTCTGACCGGTGCGGTTATACCAGCTGGCACGGATACGGTGGTCCTGGAGGAAGACTGCGAAGTCAGGGATGGTCAGCTGCATCTGAACGGCACGTTAAAAGCGGGCGCCAATGCCCGAAAGGCCGGTGAGGACATCAAGGCCCAGGACAGGATCCTCACTGCCGGAACGCGGCTGAGCCCGACCCAGATTTCGGTACTTGCCAGCGTGGGTGTGGAATCCGTCGACGTTTATCAGCGGCTGCGTGTCGGGGTGCTTTCAACCGGTGATGAGGTGAAACCCGTGGGAGCCAAAGTCACTGACTGGCAGATCTATGACGCCAATCGCCCGATGCTCAGTGCCCTGGTCGCGCAACTTGGCTACGAGCTGGTGGATCTCGGCCATGTGCTTGACCGGGCCGAAGAGGTGAAAGCGGCGCTTGAGCGGGGCGCAGACCAATGCGATCTGGTCCTCACCAGCGGCGGTGTGTCTGCCGGCGACGAAGATCACGTGTCGAAAACACTGAAAGCCCACGGCGACATCAGTAACTGGCGCATTGCCATCAAACCGGGCCGGCCTCTGGCGCTCGCCATGTTCCAGGGCACGCCGGTGGTGGGCCTGCCGGGCAACCCGGTGGCCGCCTGGGTCTGCGCGCTGCGGTTTGGAGCTCCGGCCATGGCACTGTTGGCGGGGGCGGAATGGTTCGAGCCCCAGGCTTATGTGATGCCGGCCAACTTTTCGAAAAACAAAAAGCCTGGGCGCAGCGAGATGCTGCGGGCACGGGTACGGGATGGGCAGGTTGAGGTATTCGGCTCGGAAGGCTCCGGCCGGGTGACCGGTCTGGCCTGGTCCGAAGGGCTGGTGGAACTGGATGAGAGCGCCCAACAGATAGAGCCGGGCACCCCCGTGCGGTTTATTCCCTACGGCAGTTTCGGGCTTTAATCAGTCAACGCTACCGTGAACCGCAAAGGCCTCCAGTGAAGCATCCTGCGGCCCCCGGGAACGGTAGGTTTCCTCGACACCCAGCTCGGTCAGCGTGCGGCTGACCATCAGCAGGGTGTTATCCTCGAAGTCTTCACACATGTTGCGCATCTGATCGATCTCTTCACAGGCCACCGGATAGGCGGCGTCGATATTCGGCGCGCCATAATGGTCAACAAACGTCTGCGCCAGGGTTCTGCGCACCTGCTCCAGTTCCGGTTCGGTGATGTTACACACTCCCACGAAACTGGCACGGCCGCCAGATTCGATACTGTACCAGCCATTGCTGAACGCCTGACGGGCTTTTCCCTTCAGGTCTGCTTCGGTCCAGTTGGAAAACTCGAAGCCGCCGGAGATCGCCCATTCGCCGCTAGGCGCAGGCTTTTCAAATACGTTTTCGTCCGATATATCCAGTTGCAGGGTCCGGGCCAGCTTCATACGTGCTCCGCAAATTCAATCAAACTCAATGTCTCGGTCATCACATCCTGACGCAACAGCATCCGGCCTTTTTCATCCAGGCCAACAAAGATGCCGGGCCGGGGCCGTTCGATAGCCTTGCCCAGCGTGTCACAGCGGGGCCGCCATTCGTTGTGCACCCGCTCAAAGCCACTGTCCAGAAAGTAGGTTAGCCACAACAGCGTGTGCTTGGACCAGCTTTCCAGCAAGGCCATGGGCGAGATATCGACGCAACCTTCCTCGTACAGACAGGTTTCGTCCGGATTTTCTCCCGGCTGGTCAGTGATCGGGATGAAAGGCACCTCAATGCCGATAACCAGCCAGTTGGGATGGGCCTTGGGATCCGAAACATCCGCTGCGAAACGAACGCTGCCGCAAATGGCGCCATTGACCTTGATGCGGTCGGGCCATTGAAAATGCACAGGGACTTCAGGCGGCGCCAGGGCACCCAGACTTTCCGCCAGGCCTATCTGGGCGACATAGACCGCCTGAATGGCCTCTTCCAGGGGCGTTTCCGGGGCCAGCACCAGGGCCGCGCGTAAGGCGTCGCTCGCCTCGGAGTAGAACACCGTGCCCGAATCGACACCCGCTATGGCCCGGCTGACAGCCTTGTCAAACGGATCGGTGTGCCTGGGCACTACTTCTCCGGTCAGTAACGGCGGGAACTGGGGTGACTCGATCATTGGATGGCCCGGGCGTAGACGTCAGAGGCAACAATTTCATCGGCGATTCGCTGGAAGGCCTGAGCCTGCGGGCTCTCCGGTTTTGACACCACGATCGGGACACCGCCATCGGAACCGATACGAATATCCAGATCCAGCGGGATCTCACCCAGGAAGGGCGCGCCAAGCTTCTCGGCCTCCGCCCTGGCGCCGCCGTGTCCGAAGGGATGGTGCTCCTTACCGCAGCCATCGCAGATAAACGAGGCCATGTTCTCGATCAGTCCGAACAGGGGCACATCCATTCGCTTGAACATATCAATACCCTTGCGGGCGTCCATGAGCGCGATGTCCTGAGGCGTCGAGACCACCACCGCGCCGGCGACGAAGAATTTCTGGCTCAGGGTCATCTGGACATCACCGGTGCCCGGCGGCAGATCCACCAGCAGCACATCGAGCCGCCCCCACTCCACCTGGTTCATCATCTGCTGCAGGGCGCCCATCAGCATCGGCCCGCGCCAGACAATGGCCTCGTCTTCCGGCGCCATCAGTCCCAGGGACATCAGGGTTACGCCGTGATTCCGCAAAGGCAGGATGGTACTTCCATCCGGGCTGGACGGGCGACCGGAAACACCCAGCATGCGGGGCTGGCTGGGGCCATACACATCCGCATCCAGCAGGCCGACCTTGAGCCCTTTTGAGGCCAGGGCGACGGCCAGATTCGACGACACGGTGGACTTGCCAACACCCCCCTTGCCCGAGGCGATGGCGATGATCCGATCAACGCCCCTGGGGTTTTTGTCCTGAGGCCGGGGGGCGTCGGTTCCGATCAGGTTCGGCTTCTTTCCTACTTCGGTGTACTCAACCATGGTGTGTCCTGTTGTTTTCAGCTGTCCAGATAGTCGTCACTGGTGCGGACCCGGGGGCGGTCGCCGCCTGCCATGGGCGCGGTGTCCCCATGGAACTGGGCCTTGACCCGACAGTCGTCACACATCTTGATGAGTTGCACGTTATCAGAGTTCTTGTACATCCAGTGCTGGTTTTCCAGTTTCTCGACGATCCGGTTAATGGTGCTGGCAACGCCGAACGGGGTTCCGCACTTGATGCACTCGAAGGGCTCCTCACCGTGCAATGCCCGGGCACTCAATGCCGCCTTGGACACATCGAGCTGGGGCTTCAGGGTGATGGCGGTCTCCGGACAGGTGCTCTCGCAGATGCCGCACTGGACACAGGCGTTTTCCGTGAACTGGACCTCCGGTCGGTCCGGGTGATCACCAAGGGCGCCAGTGGGGCAAAGTGATACGCAGGCCAGGCAGAGCGTGCACTTATCGGAATCAATTTCGATGGCGCCATAAGGTGCGCCAACAGGGAGTGGAATCGGCTCTTCGATCTTGTCCGACATGGCGGCAACCGTTACCCGCGTGATGTCCCGGCGACCACCGACCAGCAAGACCGGATCGCTCACACGGCCGGCGTTGTCACCGGCATCACAGAGTTCGATGGCGGAAATCACCCGCACGCGGCTCGGCGAGTTGTGGGTACCCTTGAGCAGGGCCTGGGCCAGCTCCACTTCCGCGGCCACCGCCCGGCGGTCTATCTCATTGTCGGCAAGGATCAGCACTTCGGCGTAGCCGGCGCCGAAGGCGGCCATGATCTCGGCATGACCAATCCGGTCTACGTGCTCCAGAGCCATCGGAATCAGATCGTCTGCCAGGCCATCGTCGTACCGGGCCAGGTTGGCAATGGCTTCCGTGCCCGCGCCCAGGGTGTGGAAAACTAGACGCGGGGATTCCTGGGTATGCTCGCGATAGACCTTCGCCATGACCTCCACGGCCTTGGTCAGGGCCTCAAACGGAGTTTCGTTCATGGTTACGGCAGAGGTGGGACAGACCGCCGCACAGGAGCCGCAGCCGGCGCAAATATCCGAATCAATCTGGATATGGTCGCCAAAGGAAAAAATGGCCTCGGTGGGGCAAACATCCAGGCAGCGGGTACAGCCGGGTTTATTCGCCCGGGAGTGCGCGCACAGGGACTCTTCCAGCCTGAAATACACGGTTTTCTCGAACTCGCCCACCCGCTCCCGGGCGGTCAGGGCAATACGTTCCAGCTCGCCGGTCTTGTTCGGGTCGGCCCAGAAATAGCCGTTGCGTTTTTCGTGGCTGGGAAATGCCGGGGCGCCGCCACGCAGGTCGATGAATACGTCGCACTCGCTGCGGGCAGTGGGCTTGGCTGCCTCATAACCCAGCTCACCACGGCCCGCAGGATGCAGGGTTTGTAGGTGGGCAAATTCCAGCTTGAAGTTGCCGAGCGCGCCGTAGGCTCCCGTCAGCTGACCTTTGGCCACGTCGTAAGCGGCGGATGGCAGCTGAATGGGGCCGGCATCGTTAACAATGCAGGTGACGCCCAGCTCGTCCTGCACCAGCTCAGCCATCCTTATCGCCTGCTCGGTTGGGCCGACAATGCAGCATACACCGCTGGACTGAATGGTTTTTGCGGGTGCCATGGGAGCGGGCAGCTGGGCCGCGGCGATCAAGGCCGCCTGCTTGGCATGTAAACGCCCGGGCTTCGCGCTGGCGGCACTCCAGCCGGCGCGATCCCGAATGTCGATGGTACTGAACGGCGCGCAGTGCTGAATCCCAGCGTATACGTCCTCACCCAGGCGCTCGAATAAAGCGGCCTGCTGGCCACAGGCTATGAGCAATTCGTTACTGGCGCCCAGATGATCAGCGGCAGTCTTCATATCGTTGCCGCACAGTTGATCCACCGCGATCACCTGCCCAGCTGCCGCGGCCGTCCGCAGTGCCTCTGGATCAAAGGACTGTGTTTTGTCGCAGGTACATAACAGTAGGGTCTTGTGTGCCGTCATCAGGAATTCGACTCTTTTCGTTGTTGTTATGCGTATACGTATCGGTTCGCTTTTTGAGCATGCCACAGCTATTTACTTTTGGACAATTGGATAATCGTTCGGGCCCTGCTAGTTTTAAGCTATAACAGAAGAGACATGCCATGAGTAGTCGTACAGATCATTGGAAACGCGAATTACAAGTCGGCGCCGTCGTTCGCCGGTCACCCGGCGTAACCCGGTGGGCGCGGGACATCTGGAAGCCAGTAGCCCTTATACCGGGGGCTCCGGAGGCATCCTGGAAAGAGCTGGTCCGCGAGGGCGAGGTGGTCGATTACCACGCAGGCACCGTGGCAATGGAATTATTTCGCGCCGATGTAGAGGGTTACCTTGTATCTTTGAATATGATCGTTCCCTCCGTCTGGGTCATATTGGATAAGGACCAGTCCAATCGGTCTCCTTCAGGGTGGGTTGTCAGCACCATTACCGCCAGTGCCCATGAGGCGCTGGATGCCCTGGATAGTGGCGAGAGCATCGTCGAAGCGGTTCCGATTCCCGAGTCCCTGGCGGCCTGGATCAAAGAGTTTATCGACATGCACTATATCGAGGAGCCTTTCAAAAAGCGTCGTCGTGACGAGATCCGTGTCGATGGTATCGAGGACGCCAAAGGCGATCCGCGTATTCGTCAGCAAAGCGATGTTTATCGTGCCCCTTCCAACATTAAGAAGCCGAGAGTCCAGTGATGACTGAGTCACGTCTACAGCGCTGGTCGCGCAGAAAAACCGAAGCCGGCAGAAAAACTGAGCCCGCACCTCCTTCGACTGCCGAGTCCGGGCCGTCTCCCGAAGCACAGGAGCTCGCTCGGAATGAAGCCCTGCCGGAGCAAGAGGTGCTGGAGAAGTACGGCTTGCCGGATCCGGATACCATCGGGCTGGGTACCGACATCGCTGGATTCATGGGCAAGGAGATTCCTGACTACTTGCGCCGCAAGGCCCTGCGCGCGCTCTGGAAATCCAACCCCGTGCTGGCGGTGCTGGATGGCCTTAATGACTATGACGAAGATTTCACCGACGCCGGAACCGCGGTCAGTGGCGCTAAGACCCTTTACAAGGTGGGCCAGGGCCTGATCGATAAAACCAAAAAGCTTGATGAGCAACTCGAAAACCGGATCAAGGCGCAGGCCGAAGACCCGGAACCGATTGAGTCTGAAGGGGCTATGGAAGAGCCGGAGCCCGGGGTTGCTGTTGAGCTGCCGCCCGGTCCCGGCAGCCTTGAACCGGTCGTTGGCGAAGCTGAGCCAGAACCCGAACCTGAACCGCGCTATCGCCCCCGGATGCGTTTTGAATAGCCATGTTCGGGAGCAGGTTGCGCCCGGGTCCGATCAGAGCTATAAAGGTTGATAGCGCAAAAATCAAACAATAATACTAAGGACTGAGACTTGGTCAACACTGCTGAAGTTCAGTGCCCTCGCTCGATCAGCGACGAAGATCGCGCGCGAGCCCAAATTTACCAATTGCTGGGCGTCTTGCTGGGTGACCCACCTTCGAGAGAGCTGCTTCAGGGACTGGCATCCTTGCAGGGTGACAGTACCGCTCTGGGCGTCGCCGCGAAAAACCTGGCTGCGCTTGCCGAGCGCACCACGCCTTATGATGCCGAGCGGGAGTATAACAACCTGTTCGTTGGAGTCGGCCGCGGGGAACTGCTGCCGTACGCCAGTTATTACCTGACCGGTTTTCTGAACGAGAAGCCCCTTGCGGACTTGCGTACCGATCTGATGGCCCGGGGTGTCACGGCCAGTGACGACGTTAAAGAGCCTGAGGATCATATAGGCACGCTGTGTGAAATCATGGCGGGCATCATCACCGGCGAGTTCGTGTGTGACAGTGATTTGTCGTCACAGAAAGCTTTTTTTGACGCGCACTTGGCAAAGTGGGCGGCGTTGTTTTTTACCGATTTAGAAGAAGCGCAATCCGCGATCTTCTACGCGCCTGTGGGCTCGCTGGGGCGGGCTTTCATGATCGTAGAGGCCGAGGCATTTGCGATTCAATAACCGGGATCTGCCCGATCCCTTTAACTCAGGTGGAGGTGTCCTGTGGATAACCCAAAGTGTGAAAACAGCCGTCGCCGTTTCCTGCGGATGGCAGCCGCGGCAGCTCCGGCTGCCGTCGCAGTGGCAGTTGCACCGAACGCCGCAGCCGAGGTCGTCAAAAAAGACGCCCCTGAAAGCCGCGGTCTCCGTGACACTGAGCACACACGTAAATATTTCGAATCGGCTCGCTTTTGAGGAAGCGTGAATCATTCAAGGTTGCGTGATGCTCTTGGATGATCACACCTCCGGGAAAACGAGAATAAAAAAAGAGAGAGGTATGTGACATGTTACGAAAGAAGACCAACGGGGTAGCGAAAGGCCCCCGTGCGGGATCTTTACTTTCATCCCTCGCTGCCAGCACGATGGACCGTCGTGGGTTTCTGACGGCCTCCGGTGTCGCAGTGGGTGGCCTGGCGGCGTTGTCGCTGACATCTACCCGCGTCAAGGCCGCGGCCCCGTCGACGGCGGGTGGCGAAGTCGTTCGCAAAAAGTCAGTGTGCCCGCACTGCGCGGTAGGCTGTACGGTCGAGGCTGAAGTCCAGAATGGCGTATGGACGGGCCAGGAACCTGGCTGGGACAGCCCCATTAACCTGGGTGCCCACTGCGCCAAGGGCGCATCGGTGCGCGAGAGTGCGCACAACGAGCGCCGCCTGAAGTACCCGATGAAAATGGTCGGCGGCCAGTGGCAGAAGATCTCCTGGGACCAGGCGATCAACGAAATCGGCGACAAGATGTTGCAAATCCGCGAAGAGAGCGGCCCCGATTCGGTCTATTGGCTAGGCAGTGCGAAGTTCAACAACGAACAGGCGTATCTGTACCGTAAATTTGCCGCCTACTGGGGCACCAACAACGTCGATCACCAGGCCCGGATCTGTCACTCAACCACGGTCGCCGGCGTAGCGAATACCTGGGGCTACGGTGCGATGACCAACTCGTTCAACGACATCCACAACTCCAAGGCCATCTTCATAATCGGGGGCAACCCCGCCGAAGCGCACCCGGTGTCGCTGCTGCATGTCCTGAAAGCCAAGGAAGAAAACAACGCGCCGCTCATTGTCTGCGATCCGCGCTTCACGCGCACCGCGGCCCATGCCGATGAGTTTGTTCGCCTCCGGCCGGGTACCGATGTCGCACTGATCTGGGGCCTCCTGTGGCACATCTTTGAAAACGGCTGGGAAGACAAAGAATACATCCGCACCAGAGTGTGGGGGATGGACGACATCCGTAAAGAGGTGAAGCGCTGGAACCCGGCAGAGGTTGAGCGTGTAACCGGTGCGCCCGGAGGGCAGCTTGAGCGCGTTGCGCGTACCCTGGTTAACAACCGCCCGGGCACTGTTATCTGGTGTATGGGTGGTACCCAGCACTCCAATGGCAACAACAATACCCGCGCATACTGCATACTGCAGCTGGCGCTGGGGAACATCGGTGTTTCCGGCGGCGGTACCAACATCTTCCGCGGACACGACAACGTGCAGGGTGCCACTGATCTGGGCGTCCTGGCCGATACCCTACCCGGCTACTACGGCCTGACTGCAGGCTCATGGGCCCACTGGGCACGGGTCTGGGAGGAAGATCTGGACTGGCTCAAGGGTCGGTTTGCCGTGTGGGACAAAAACGGCAAGTCCAAAGCCATGATGAACGAGAAGGGGATTCCGGTGTCGCGCTGGATCGACGGTGTTCTGGAAGCCAAGGAAAACCTGGGGCAGCCCGATAATACCCGAGCCATGGTTCTGTGGGGCCACGCGCCCAACTCGCAGACCCGCATGCTTGAAATGAAAGACGCCATGGAAAAGCTGGACATGCTGGTCGTCGTGGACCCCTTCCCAACCGTTTCAGCGGTGCTGCATGATCGCAAGGATGGCGCCTACCTGCTGCCAACGACCACCCAGTTCGAGACCTATGGCTCAGTAACCGCTTCGAACCGGTCGCTTCAATGGCGCGAAAAGGTTGTCGAGCCACTGTTCGACTCGAAAGTCGATCACGAGATCATGAAGCTGTTTGCCGACAAGTTCGGTTTCACCGATCGCATGTTCCGCAATATTGCGATTGAAGGCGACGAGCCGTTAATTGAGGACATCACTCGCGAATTCAACCGCGGTATGTGGACCATCGGCTACACCGGCCAATCGCCCGAACGCCTGAAGAAACACATGCAGTACCAGCACCACTTCGACAAGACCAGCCTGCGTGCGGTAGGTGGACCCTGTGATGGTGATTTCTACGGTCTGCCGTGGCCATCCTGGGGCACGCCGGAAATGAACCATCCGGGAACGGCGAACCTGTACGATATGTCCCTGCCGGTGTCCCAGGGCGGCCTCACCTTCCGTGCCCGGTTTGGCGTCGAGCGCAACGGCGAGAGCCTGCTTGCTGACGGCGTTTACTCGAAAAACTCCGAGATCAAGGACGGGTATCCGGAGTTTACCATGCAGATGCTGATGGACCTGGGCTGGGACAAGGACCTGACGGCCGAGGAGCGTGCCACTATTGATGCGATTGCGGGTCCCGAGACCAACTGGAAGACCGATCTTTCAGGCGGAATCCAGCGTGTCGCCATCAAGCACGAGTGTGCCCCCTTTGGTAACGCCAAGGCGCGCACGGTGGTCTGGAACTTCCCGGACCCGGTGCCAATTCACCGTGAACCGCTCTACACCCCGCGTCGGGACCTGGTCAAGGACTACCCCACTTATGAGGATAAGCATTTCTGGCGCGTGCCAACCTTGTACGAGTCCATTCAGAAGAAGGACTTCAGCAAGGACTTCCCCATCATTCTGACCTCAGGCCGACTGGTTGAGTATGAGGGTGGTGGTGATGAATCCCGTTCAAACGCCTGGCTGGCGGAACTGCAGCAGGACATGTTCATCGAGGTGAATCCGCGCGACGCGAACAACCTGAACATTCGTGACGGCAAGGACGTCTGGGTTTCCGGCCCCGAAGGCGGGCGCATCCGGGTGAAGGCAATGGTCACCGAGCGCGTTGGCGAAGGCGTGGCCTTTATGCCCTTCCACTTTGGCGGACATCTGGAAGGCAAAGACCTGAGGGACAAGTACCCCAAAGGTGCCGACCCCATAGTCCTCGGCGAATCCACTAACACGATTCAGACATATGGGTATGACTCGGTCACGCAGATGCAAGAGACCAAGGCCACCCTGTGCGCGATTATGCCGGCATAACAAGAGGTGTAGATCATGGCACTTGAAGGAAAAGCACGCGCAAAATTCCTGGTCGATGCCGAACGCTGCATCGAATGTAATGCTTGCGTAACGGCCTGTAAGAATGAGAATGAAGTCCCCTGGGGTATCAACCGCCGGCGCGTGGTGACCATCGGAGATGGTAAGCCTGGCGAACGCTCGATCTCGGTAGCTTGCATGCACTGTTCAGACGCGCCTTGTATGGCCGTTTGCCCTGTGGATGTCTTCTACCAGACCGAAGACGGTATCGTGCTGCACTCCAAGGATCTGTGTATTGGTTGTGGGTATTGTTTTTATGCCTGCCCCTTCGGTGCGCCTCAGTTCCCCCAGGCGGGCAACTTTGGCAGCCGGGGCAAGATGGACAAATGCACGTTCTGTGCAGGCGGCCCTGAAGAAGACAATTCAACAGCCGAGTTCACCAAGTACGGCCGCAACCGCATTGCCGAGGGCAAGCTGCCAATCTGTGCGGAGATGTGCTCAACCAAGGCGCTGCTGGCCGGTGATGGCAGCGAGGTGGCGGACATCTATCGCCAGCGTGTGGTGAGCCGTGGTTTCGGTTCCGGCGCCTGGGGATGGGGCACGGCCTACGGGAAGAAGGTCCCTTAAGCCCGCCATGAGTTGCGGGGCCCCCGGGCCCCGCAAAACTCATGGCGGCAACGAACTCTTCTTCTTGATTCTTTTGGGGTGCTCGCATGAAGCGTAAGTTGTTAGGTGCTGTCGTCCTTGCACTGGCGACACTGGTGTTTAATCCTGTCTGGGCGCAAGAGGCCCCCGCGGTTGATCGCACGTCTACCGGGGGTGCTCAAACCCTGGAAGACATCCTGGCTCGTCAAAAGCAGTTGGAAATTGACGAGTCCTTTCGCTCGGAAAACCTGGGTAATCCTGCCAATGCGGCACCGATCAGTGGTCGACTCGGCACCCTGGGAGGGCGCTCGGATTCCGACATCTATCGTGCCATTCGATACAACAAGATTGACCCCAGTACCCAGGCCCGGGGGCCTGCCGCTGACGTCCTGATCCAGGACGGAGGCATACCCTGGTACAAGTTACGAGAGGGGCCGGTCATCACTTACGGTGGCAGTGCAATCCTGGCTATCATTGCGCTACTGGCAGTGTTCTATTTTGTGCGCGGAAGAATCAAAATCAAAGGCGGCCCTGCGGGCACCACGGTTGAACGATTCAAAGCCATCGAACGATTTGGTCACTGGCTGTTGGCGGGCTCGTTTGTCGCATTAGCTATAACGGGGTTAATCACCTTGATGGGTCGCAGTTTCCTCATTCCGGTTATGGGGCCCGAGGCCTTTGCCACTCTGGCGGCCGGCTCCAAATGGCTTCACAACAACATTGCGTGGGCCTTTATGTTGGGGCTGGTGATGACCTTCTTCATGTGGGTGGCGCACAACATCCCCAACAAGCTCGATTGGCAGTGGCTCAAAGTGGGCGGCGGCATCTTCACCAACGCCCATCCGTCAGCGAGGAAGTTCAACGCCGGTCAGAAAATTGTTTTCTGGACCGTGATGTTGCTGGGTTTTTCAGTCTCGTTGTCGGGCCTGTCATTGTTGTTTCCGTTTGAAATTCCAATGTTTGCCAAGACGTTTGGCGTCGTGAACACTGTTTTGGGAACGGATTTGCCGACAGTGCTGACGCCGCACGAAGAGATGCAGTATGCCAACATCTGGCACTCGATTGTGGCATTCGTGTTGATGGTGGCCATCATTGCGCACATCTATATCGGCTCGATCGGTATGGAAGGGGCATTCGATGCCATGGGTAACGGCAAGGTTGATCTGGAGTGGGCGCGCCAACACCACGACCTGTGGGTGGCCGAGGTCGAAGCCAAACAGGGCAAGGGAGGTTCATCATGAAGGTTATGATTTCCGCATTTATCGCAGCCCTGGTAATTGCCTCTCTCGCGCCACCAGTGCTGAACCAGTTCGGCTGGTCCTCCGCCGAGCAAACCAGCAGTGAGAGCGTCCGTCTTGACTGATCAGTCAACAGTACACCAGATCGATGCCGTCGGCCTGGTGTGCCCGCTCCCTATCTTGCGTTTCAAAAAACGGACTCAGGGATTGCCAAGCGGCACCCGGGTGGATTTTCTGGCCGATGACCCCACCGGGCGGCGGGACCTTCAGGCCCTGTGCGAGATAACCGGCCACCGGATTGAATGGATCCGGGAAGAGGACGCGGGCGTTATCCGTTACCGCATCTGTCTGGCCTAGGGGCAATCAACCCGGTACATAGCCGTACGCTAACGCTTATCCGAGGGCCCAACCAGATCGGCGAGCTTCTCGCGAACAGACTCCACATTGTCCTCGCTGCTCTGCTTGATCTCATCGAGTTTTTTACGGCCGTCCGAGATTTTGTCCTGCACCGAGCGAAGAGCGTCGGAGGCGCTCTGCTGGATATCGGCACTGGCTTTCTCGTTCTGCGCTTCAGACTCCTTGGCCTCGGCTTCAGCCTCCAGAGCATCGGCTTCTTTTTCCCATGCATCAAGCTGGGCTTCGGCTTTCCTGATCAGTTCGTCTTTCAGTGACATGATCGACCTCGTTTTCAAATCCGTTGAATTTCGAAGCTCATCCTCCACAAACCCGCGGCCGACATCAAGGAAGGTTACTTACGAAAACGTTAGGTAGCCCCGCCGACGGCGGCATAAGCCACAATCTCCACCAGCATCTCTACCCGGGCAAAGCCGGAGACAATAATCGCCGCCCGGTTGGGATAAGTTGCTTCAACATAGCCCCCGTAGACCTGATTCACCGTTGCCAGATGTTCCCGGTCAGTCACATAGATCAACGCCTGGGTCAGGCTGGCCATTCCGCCCCCGGCGCATTCCAGGGTGTGCTTCAGGTTCTCCATGGTTTGCCGGGTCTGGGCCTCAATACCGCCAGCAACCACCTGACCGCTGGCGTCGATTGGAATCTGGGCGGTAAAGAGAATGCCATTCGCACTGACAGCCCACTCAAGGGGGGCTTTGGAGCGCGGCAACTGGGTAGCAATGGGGTTAATCGTGCGGGTTCCAATCATGGTTTTTTTCTCTGTTCAGTCGTTGTCGCGGGTGCCAGCACCGGCTCCGCTTCGGGAGGCGTCGGTTGCTTCCACCAGAAGCCGATCGGCCAGGGATTTGAGGTTGTGCCAAAGCTCATCATCGACATCCATGCCCTCGACCAGCGCCCGGTCTCGCTGTCTTTCGAGATCCTCTTCGGTCTGGCGCATCAGATTGGTCAATGCATACTCGGAGCGCAGACTGGGCAGCAGGTCAACGTGATTGGCCATGATCAGGGTAATGCCGTCGTTCTTCTCGGTATCATCCGGTGCATCGTCCAGGCTGTATAAGCAGATCTCGGGTACCGGGTGGCCGGCCTTGAATCCCACCACCAGTTCGGTGAGCGGATCATGGGCATTGCGCCAGAACGCGGTAACGTTCATCCCCCGGCGGGCCAGACGGGACAGGTATCCAATGATCAGAATGCGGTTATGGCAGTGGCGGATTTTGGTAACCGACAGGCCCCGCGCCCGGGCCCGCGCGTAGCCCAGTTCAACGGCGAGGCTGGCGTTGCCGAGAATACTGTGGTTGTGGGCGTCGAGCACACTGAAGTCGGCATCCTGATAGATCAGGGTCGGAGACTCGTCCTGATCCTCGGCCAGCAGAAAACGCAGGCCTTTTTTCAGCGCTTCCACGCCGCCGAGGCCATGGGCTTCCATCCAGGCCACCATTTCGGCGGCATCTATTGCATCACCCTCGGCAAAGCCGATCCCGATAAAGGCTTTT
>Ga0208014_1000076_pt1 | contig 65703 bp, 69 predicted proteins | sample 25_taG_FD_184099 | JGI IMG/M metagenome (GOLD analysis project Ga0208014, IMG submission 184099) | Marine viral communities from Cariaco Basin, Caribbean Sea - 25_WHOI_OMZ (SPAdes) (version 2) | ecosystem: Environmental > Aquatic > Marine > Oceanic | place: Caribbean Sea: Cariaco Basin...
GTGACAATCTCACACAGGATCGGATAGTGCTCAGGCTGAACCTTCTTGCGGCGTACCATGATAGCTGTTCCAGATTCAGAGTTAGTAACAACGATCATTATGGCACTTTATGTAAACACCCTCTTAGCGGGAATCTAGTTTGGTTCGGGCGTTTGAGGTTCCGGTAGGTAAGGTCAACATGGATTCCCGATAACCCCACTCGGGAATGACGGCTGTGTGGGTGTTCGGGAATGACGGCTGTGTGGGTGTTCGGGAATGACGGCTGTGTGGGTGTTCGGGAATGACGGCTGTGTGGGTGTTTGGGAATGACGGCTGTGTGAAGTTGCTATTTGGGGTTCGAAAAGCACTGCGAGTATTAAGAAGTTCAAAAGTGGAGGGGCAACATCAACTGTGTTTAAACACTTTTTGAACTGACGCCCAAGCGGGCGCTGCTATTGGTATTTCGTTTATTTTTCGTTTATTAGATATTTTTAATTGCATCAAAATGGGGCGATAAGGCTACCACTTTAGTCTATTTTTAATGTGTTTCTTGCCTATACCGAACTGGCATAGGGTATGCAGGTTTGCGTACTCGCAGTTAAATACGTCATCGCTCTGGCCAGCAAATCGACGTTTTTAACTATAAAAGGGTATCTATATATGCCTTATGTTCACGATACGCTGACACGTTTAGCGAAAAGTAGCCCTGCACAAACTGAGTTTTATCAAGCCACTGAGGAAGTGCTTGAGTGTCTTCGTCCACTGTTCGAACGTGCGCCGCATTACCATCAGCACAGTATTATTGAGCGTATTGTTGAGCCGGAGCGTCAGGTCATGTTCCGGGTAAGTTGGGTGGATGATGCTGGTCGTGTACAAGTCAACAAAGGCTATCGCGTGCAATTTAATTCGGCGCTTGGCCCTTATAAAGGCGGTTTGCGTTTTCACCCCAGCGTGACGTCGGGCACCATTAAGTTTTTAGGATTTGAGCAAATCTTTAAAAACGCGTTAACGGGATTGCCGATTGGCGGTGGTAAAGGCGGCGCTGACTTTGACCCAAAAGGGAAGTCTGACAACGAAATCATGCGTTTCTGTCAGGCGTTTATGTCGGAGCTGTATCGTCATATTGGGCCGCATACCGATGTGCCCGCTGGAGACATTGGCGTTGGTGGACGAGAAATAGGCTATCTATTTGGTCAATATAAGCGCTTAACGGGGCGTTACGAGGGCGTGCTGACGGGGAAAGGTCTAAACTGGGGTGGTTCCCTCGGTCGTAAAGAGGCCACTGGCTACGGTGCGGTTTATTTTGCCGAAAACATGCTAGCAGCCAAAGGCGACGCCTTGCGGGGTAAAACCTGCTTGGTATCTGGTGCGGGTAATGTGGCGATTTATACGATCGAGAAGCTCTATGAGCTGGGTGCCAAGCCCGTTACCTGTAGTGATTCCAAAGGGACTATTCACGACCCTAGCGGTATCGATTTAGATTTGCTAAAACAGTTAAAAGAAGTCCAGCGTGACTCGTTGGAGAGCTACCTGCATGAGCACCCGGAAGCTCACTATATTGCGGCTCGGGATTACCCGCAGGATGGCCACGCGGTTTGGCGTATTGAAGGCGAGGCAGCATTCCCTTGTGCGACGCAAAACGAGCTGACCGAAACCGATGCCAAAACACTGTTGGCGAATGGCGTTACCTGTGTGAGCGAGGGAGCCAATATGCCTTCCACTAAAGAGGCGGTAGATGTCTTTTTGGAAGCTAAGATTGCCTATGGCCCCGGCAAGGCGGCAAATGCAGGTGGAGTGGCGACGAGTCAGTTGGAGATGGCCCAAAACAGCAGTATGGAGCAGTGGCCGTTAGACAAAGTTGATCAGAAGCTTAAACAAATTATGGCGGATATTCATCGTCAGTGTGCAGATACGGCAAGTGAGTTTGGTGAACCTGACAATCTTGTATTGGGCGCTAACATTGCCGGCTTCCGCAAAGTGGCCGATGCGATGATTGAGCAGGGCGTTATCTAATCGCTTTTATTATCTAAACCACATACACTGTCGTAATACAGTCCTTTCCCTCTGGGGAAGGGCTGTTTTCGTTGGTGCGTTTTATGCCCACTGACATCACTATTAATTGCTTTCCGAGGAGAGTAGAAATGGGGCAGCGTCCTCCTATTATCATTAATCGTCTTGATGCTGAACGGCTTCAGCGCTTGATTGATAATGCAGCTGAAAAAGACATGATGGTGGCGGAGTTACTGGAAGAGGAGTTGACACGCGGAGAGATACTTGACCCTCAGGATATTCCTGAAGATGTGGTTAGTATGAATAGCCAGATACGTTTTACTGACCTGACCCGCGAACGGCAGATGATTCGAACGCTGGTATATCCTCATGCGCTTGAAAGTGTTGAGGATGGAATTTCGGTGATGGCGCCAATAGGCTCAGCGTTAATTGGCTTGCGCGTGGGCGATGTCATTGAGTGGCCGCTACCCAACAACACTGAAGTACGCCTACGTATCGATGCGATTTTCTGGCAGCCCGAGCGGGAGAAGCAGTTTCATCGCTAAGATTGTGCTGCTCCGTCGTTGACGCGGGTGCCTCATTCGCTCGTTCCTCGCGAGATTCGTTACACCGCGCTACGGCACATTCAATAGACTGATTTCAATGGTTTTGTAGCGCGTGGTAAGCCTACGGCGCACCCGCGATGGGACTACTGTGTAGGAGGATCATCCCCCCTAGCGTTTCTGTAGATTATCGACAGAGATCTCAACATCCTGAGGGCGTTGTAGCACGTTAAGCAGCACAATAGCGCGCTCTTCGCCTTTGCAACGTTTGAAAACAGCTTCTAAATCTTTGAAGGGGCCGTCGATGATTGTCACTTTTTCCCCAGCACAGAAGTAGCTGTGGCTGCCTTCTTGATGATGCGGCTGTGCGCGAAGGGTGTCTACCAGGGCATCCGGCACGGCGATGGGCGTGTTGCCAAAGGTGAGTAGGCGCAGCACGCCGCGGGTAGAGCGAATTGGCCGCCAGTTGCTGACGGTCTGATCCAGCCGAATAAACAGGTAATAGGGGAAAAGCGGCTCGGACACCAACGTGATTTTGCCTTGGCGCTTACGTTTAGCATTAAGCACAGGATGAAACACCTCATAGCCTTGGTTGGTGAGGTGCTCTGCGGCGCGAAATGATTCGCCGCCTTTGCATTGAATCACATACCAGCAGGGAGTAGCCCGCTCGGCTTGGGTTGCCAATTCCTCCATAAGTCACCCTTTGGCGTTTGCCAGCAGTAGCGCGAGCGCATCCAGCGTTTGGTCAACGTGATCCTTGGTGTGCTCACAGGAAAGAAAAAAGCGTAGCCGAGCACTTTTTTCAGGGACCGCAGGATACAGAATAGGCTGCACGTTAATGTGCTGTGCAAACAGCGCATGGGAGAGGTGTGCCGCGAGCGGCGAGCTACCCACAATAACGGGTACAACGGCAGAGCCAATGCTATGACCGGTGTCCATTCCCCGCGCTTGCGCCTGCTCCAGGAAGTAGCGCGAAATTGCCTGTAGCTGGGTAACGCGCTCGGTTTCCTGGGGCATCAACTCCAGTACTTTAAGCGAGGGTGCAGCCACTTGGGCGGGCATGCCGACACTGTAAAGAAAACCGGGTGCAAAGTAGCGCAGTGTTTCAACCAGCGCTTTATTGCCGGCAATATAGCCCCCGCAGCCTGATAGCGTTTTGCTCATAGTGCCCATCCATATATCAACATCGGCTGGGTCAATCGCAAAGTGTTCTCGTAAGCCTAGCCCGGTGTCGCCCATGACGCCAAACGAATGCGCTTCATCGACCATCAGCCACGTCTGATGGCGCTGCTTTAGTTCAATAAAGCGGGGCAGGTCGGGGATATCGCCATCCATGCTGTAAAGCCCTTCAATGACGACAAGAACGCGTTCAAATTGATGGCGATGGCGGCTTAATAGGGCGTCTAGCGCAGCGGGATCGTTATGGCTGAAAGACATACGCTTGGCGCCGGAAAGCTGCGCGCCGACCAATGAGCTGTTGTGGATGTACTCATCATGCAGCACAAGATCTTTCGGGCCTAATAGATAGCCAAGGGTCGACACATTGGTTGCGTGACCACTGACAAAAACAACCGCGTCTTCAACCCCATAGATATCGGCGATCGCTTGCTCTAGTTGACCGTGAATAGGTCGTTCACCGGAGACGACGCGACTGGCGGAAACGGAGGTGCCGTAGTGAGCCGCTGCGTCGGATGCCGCTTGAACAACCCGCGGGTCACCGGAGTAACCCAGGTAGTTATAGCTGGCGAAATTAATGCACTCATGGCCATCAATCACACTGGTGGCACTGGCGAGGCCGTCATGGACTTTAAAAAACGGATCTATCAGCCCAAGCTGTTTTGCGCCCTGGCGCATCATGACTAGCTGTTGATAGCCCGGGTGGGCATCAAATCGTGTAAAGCGCTCGGGAACAGTCCGAGTGGCTTCGGCGCCTGATATAGCAGGCGCCTGGGTGCTGGCGGCACGGGGCGTTGGGCGCTTGCGTGCCTGTTCCAGCAGCTGTCGTTTCAGTTCAGAGCGCTTTACGGTCATGGTGTCTCGGTGGTAGATGTTGAAGCCGGCTCATTATTGAGTCCGTCCGCCCCGTGGCGAGCGGCCAGAGAGGCTAACGCATCTTGTGGCGCTTCTTCAACATCATTGTCATGCTGATGTAACTTTTGAATCAGCACACCGGCCAGTTTGTGCAGCGTAGACGCTTCACTCAACACCATCACCGGTACTTGTACGTTCAGGCGATTCTCGATGGCGGTCATCAATTCAACGCCCATAAGCGAGTCAAAGCCCATATCGTATACTGAACGATGGATGTCGATTTTCTCTTCATCAATCAGCAGGATACTGGCTAGCTCTGCGCGCAATAGATCGGTAATGGTGCTATGCAGCTCTTCTGGCGAAAGATCAGCCAGTAGCGCGCTGATATCGTCATCGTGGTCAACGCTGCCGTCATCATCGCTGGAGCGGGCAATTTCGTTAAACCGTGGTGCCTGGGCGGTGGGCAGGAAGCGCGCTAGTGCGCCCCACTCCAGCTCAAGTACACCAAGGCTTGGCCCGGGCGTCAGCAACATTTGTTCAAGCACTTTAAGGGCGTCATCAGAGCGCAGCGCAGAACCGCCTAAGCGCTCTTGCAACGCATCGCGGGTGCGCGTGTTGCGTGCCAAGAAACCGACATCTTCAATAGCCCCCCAGCGTACGTAGGTAGCGGGTAGGCCAGCGGCGCGACGGCGGGCAGCAAAGGCTTCTAGCCAGTGGTTGGCGGCAACGTAATTGGCCTGTCCTGGGTTACCAAATAGCGTCGTCGCCGAGGAGTAGAGCACAAAGAAGTCGAGTGAGATGTCCTGGGTGAGAGCATCCAGGTGACGGGCACCGTCAATTTTAGGAGCCAGCACCTTTTGAATACGCTCGGCATCTAAGTTGCGAATCAAGCCGTCGTCGATCACTGTTGCGGCATGCACGATGCCACGCAACGGGCTAAGTTCGCGTTGCACGCGCGCCATAACGCTTGCTAGCGCGTCGTAATCGGTAATATCACAGGCTGCAGCCAGTACCTTCACGCCTTGGGCTTCAAAGGCCGCAATAGCGGCTTGGGCTTCTTCGCTAGCGGGGCCGCTGCGGCTTAGCAGGATAAGCTGGCGTGCGCCTTTGCTGGCTAACCATTGAGCCGTTTTTAAGCCAAAGCCACCCAAACCACCGGTTACTAGATAGCTGGCGTCGGCTGTGAGCGTCATCGTGCCAGTGCCTAATAGTTCGTTACGCGGTGGCGCAATAGGCTGTTCGTAGGTGACCACTACTTTGCCGATCTGACGTGCTTGCTGCATGTAACGGAAGGCATCAATCACTTGGTTGTGACTGAACGCCGTGAACGGTAGCGGGCTGAGTGTGCCGTCGTTAAATAGCGCCATCATTTCACCGAACAGGCGCTGGGTGAGGGCAGGCTGCACTTTCATCAACTGGTCAGAGTCGATGCCGAAGTAGCTTAAGTTGTTACGGAACGGGCGCAGGCCAATATGAGTGTTTTCATAGAAGTCCCGTTTACCTAATTCCAGGAAGCGACCAAACGGGCGTAGTGCGCGAAGGTTTTGGTTAATCGCTTCGCCTGCCAATGAGTTCAGTACGACATCCACGCCTTCGCCTTGCGTATCCTCTAGGATCTCTTCGGCAAACGTCAGCGAGCGGGAGTCGTAAATACGCTCTTCACCCATAAGGCGCAGGAAGTCGCGCTTCTCTTCAGAGCCAACGGTGGCGTAGATATCGGCGCCCAGCCACTGGGCAATTTGCAGCGCGGCGATACCCACACCGCCAGCGGCACCATGAATCAGCACTTTCTCACCGGGCTCCAAGCGCGCTAGATGTTTTAGCGCGTAGTACACGGTGAAGAACGTGGTCGGTATCGTCGCGGCAGCAGCATAGCTGACGCCTTCCGGAAGGGGCGCTACAGCATTCTGGCTGGCAATGAGACGGTCGCTGAAGCTAGCGGGTCCAAAGCCCACGACAGCCTGGCCAGGAACGACGTGCTGAACATTGGCACCAACAGCAAGCACCTCGCCCGAGAACTCAAGCCCCAGGGTCGGCCCAGCGAAGCCATTTTCAATCGCTTCATCAGACAGTAAGCCCAGGGTGTACATGACATCGCGGAAGTTGAGTCCCGTCGCTTTAACGCGAATTTCTACCTCATCCGCGCCAAGTTCAGGCAGTGGGCGTGGCCGCCACTGTAGCTGACGCAATTGCCCGGGTAGGGCAAAGCCCAGTGTCATTGCCTGATGAGGCGCAGTACTTGCCTGCTTGACCGGGTGAGGTGCGGGCAGGGTGCGCAGACGGGTAGCAAACCGCTCGCCTTCAGGCGTTATGACCAGCTCGTTTTCGCTATCTGGCGTAGCTAGTGACGCTGCAAAGGCATTTAACGCCGCATCGCTGGGCGCGTCGGGTAGATCGATCAGCGTGACGCTATGGCCAACCGCTTCATTGGCGAGCGAACGACCAAAGCCCCATAGCGCGGCGTCATCGCCTGTACTAGCAGTCTGGGTCGCTAGCCAAAGCGTGACACGGCTGCCTTGGCCTTCAAGCCCACTGGCTTCTAATGCCAGTGACCACTGCTGTGCTGCGTAGCAGCGCTGGGTTTGAGCGGCAGTCGTACAGCCCTTAAGCTCACGCAGGTCTATCACATTGAGTGCCGCAGGTACGTCTTGGCATTCACCTAGCGCTGAAGTCAACAGCGCTTGCGGGGGGGCGTCGCTGACGGCTAGCCATGTATTGGCGGTGTCTAACCGCTCTGCGAGTTGGGCAGCAAGTGCTTCGTGCTCAGTGTCAGAGACAATTAAATGGTAAGCCGCTGCTGCCGTTTGCGTCTGCGAGTCATTGGTGACTGTGTACTGGCCATGCAGTAGGTAAGCGCCATTCTCTTCCAGCTCAATCGGTGGCGAAATGCTAAGGCCTTGTTGTGATAACCACTCGACCAGGTTGTCTTGTTCCAGGGCGGTTTGGTCGATGCCAGGTGTGGCCAGTAAGTCGTCAAGCCAACGGCTCGGCTGAATTCCAATCACCATTACCTGAGCGCCTGGCGCAAGTTGGCTTGGTAGCGCTTCAATCAACTGGCGGGTACGTTCAGGTTGGGTCACGTCCACGCTGATAAACGCCAGCTGGGCTTTCTCTGCATTGCTAAGCGTCGGCAGAGCCTCTTCCAGCGGCTGGATATCCATCAGCGGGAAACGCTCTTGAAGCTGTTCCGCCTGATGGCGAGCCGTGTCGCTGGTAGTGATGGCACGGTAGTGGTACGCATCGTTAGCGATAGCCGTGTTCGCTAGCTGTTCGAGCAGTCGCTGGCCAAGGGCTGGGGTGCAAGGGCCCGCTTCTAACAACTGCAGCCGCTGACCGGTAGGCAGTGTGGCTAGCGTAGCTTCCATTAATGCGCCCAGCTCGCTGGCTAATACTTGCCAGCCGCTTTCGCCAATCAGGACGCGATTAATGCCTGCGAGGTGCTCAGCGGTAATGCCTAGGCTTTCCAGAGTGTCGTTGCCGCTGGTCAATTGCTCTCGGTGTAGCCCTAAGCGACCGACCATATGAATCGGGGCAAAATAATCGGGATAATCCTGCACCAGTAACTGCCAAATGGTTTCCGGTGCGAGCTGATCTTCGCCAGCGTTAACATTAACACCCGCAAAGGCTTCGCTAAGGCTATCGAGCAGCGGTGATACTTCTTGGGCATAGCGTTGGCCGGTGCTAGCGGTAAACGCCTCGCTTAGCCCGGTCAGTCGGGCGAGCGCATGGCCTGGCAGCGAAAGTGCCGCCGTGTTCAGCGGAGCAGGCGTTAATTCAACATCCAGGTAGCTAAAATGCTGGTGATGGGCGCGGTTTAAGCGAATCGCCTTGAAGCGGGTTTCACTAAGCACGGCCACGGCGTTACCGGCTGCGTCATAGAGTTCGAAGTCGGCGGTGAAGGAGTGAGGCGCGCGCTTACCCATGACAGCTCGTGCCAGTACTGGGGCACCGGCTTCAGCATTCACCTGAATGCGCCCAACACGAACCGGCACGAAGGCTAGCTGGGCGGCAAACTCGTTGTGTTGAGCCAGCAGCGGAATAAACATCTGGAAAGCACTGTCCAGAATGCCTGGATGCAGGTGTAGCGTATCGAGCTGCGATTGGACGCTATCGGATAGGGTGATTTCCCCCATGACGCTGTCGCCTTCAATCCAGCCATGGCTAATGGCTTGGAACGCAGGCCCATAATGCAGTCCGATACGTTCGGCCATCTGCAGGTGCTCGGCCAGGGTATAGTCGGGCGCGCGGTTTGGCAGGCTTGGCGCTTTTCGATTGAGCAAGAAGCCGCGGCTTTCGCGCATCCGGCGGGCAACGGCATTTAGCTGCCATTCGCTACCGGTGGCTGGCTCGCGGGAGTGGATAGCTAAGCGGCCGTCATCTGGGTCCAGCGTTAAGCGCATAGTGCGCCCGTTGTGGCCATCCAGCAGTAAGGGCGCGCGAATCTCCAGCTCTTCAATATCTAAAAGCGGTGTGTCTTTCTGCTGTAGAGCGGCTGCTAGCGTTAGCTCTACAAACCCTGCACCCGGGAAGACTGCACCTTCGCCGACAACGTGGTCGGCCAGCCATGGCTGGCGCTTGGTATCTAGCTGACTCTCCCAGGTATGATCCTGCTGCGCCAATGGGTAGCCAAGCAACGGGTGCTGGTAATAGCGGGAAAGCAGCCCTTGGCCATCGTTGGTGCCTTGCACCCAAAGTTGAGTGCGTTGCCAGGCGTAGTGTGGCAGCAGGACACGCTGGCCTTCTACGGGGAAGAAGTGGTGACTATCGAAGCTTAACCCGCTTAGCAACACTTGGCCGAGGCAGCGGGTTAAACCATCTGCGCCTGACTTATGCCGTTCAATGGTGCCTAGCACTAAGCCGCTGCGCTCTTGCTGGCGTAGAGAGTCGTTTAGATAGCGGCGCAGGATGGGATGTGCACCGACTTCCACAAAGACATTGTAACCCTGCTCAATCAGCACCGTCGCGGCGTTGTCAAATACGACCGGCTCACGAATATTGAGCCACCAGTAATGGGCATCCAACTGTGTGCCTTCACTGATGGTGCCAGTCACGGTGGATACATAAGGTATCTGGGTGGCGCGTGGACGAATGTCAACTAAGGCTTCCACGACGCCCGCTTTGATGCTGTCCATGGCGGGGCTGTGGAAGGCGTAATCCAGAGGCAGGCGCTTTGCAAAGGTGCTCTGCTCGCTAAGGGCTGCTTCAATGGCGCTTAGCTGGTCACGGTCACCCGCTAACGTAATGCCTTTGGGGCTGTTAATGCCAGCCAGACTAATGTTGCTAAATTCGGCTTTTTCAAGCCAGGGGGCGATCTCTTCCGCGCTGATGGCGACAGCCGTCATTTCCCCAAGACCACGGGTTTTGCCCTGGTAGAAGCTGCGGTAATAAATAACTTTAACGGCGTCTTCTAATGTTAACGCGCCGGATGCCCACGCAGCAGCCACTTCGCCCACGCTGTGGCCGAAGACGGCGGTGGGCACGATACCCTTGGATTTAAGCCATTCGGTTAACGCGACCTGCAGTGCGAACAGGGCGGGTTGAGCGATTTCTGTGCGCTCAAAGCGGCCTTCTTCGCTGGACGCTTCCTGATTACGGCCCGCAAGCTCGTCACGCAGCGAAAAATCCCCATACTTCTGGAACAGCGCATCTACACGGTCAATGGCGTCGCTAAATGCGGGCTCGCTGTCTAGCAGGTCATGCCCCATGGTTTCCCACTGGCAGCCGTTACCGTCGTAAACAAACACCGGGCCACGGGCGTTAGCTAAGCGCTCCAGTGTCACAACGCTGCTAGCTTCACCTTCCGCAAATTGGCTGAGCGCGTTGGCAGCGGCTTCCGCTGTTTGGGCGAAACACAGCGCGCCAAAGGTGTGCTGTTCGCGGTGGCTGTTCAGCGTGTGGGCGATATCATAAAAAGCATGGTCGCTTTCGCGTAGGAAATTAGCTAGCCCACGGGCATTCGCCGCCAATGCTTCCTGGCTACGTGCGCTAATGCGAACGGGTAGCGCAACATCGGGCACTTGGCGGGGGGGAGGTGCTTTTTCGGGGGCACTTTCCAGTATCACGTGAGCGTTGGCGCCACCAAAACCAAAGGAGTTAACGCCAATGACCAAGCGGCCCTGTTTTTTGAGCGCTTGGGCTTTGGTGACAACGCTAATGTTCCACTCATCAAATTTGATGCGTGGATTAAGGTTGCGGATACCAATGGTGGCGGGCACTTCACGGTGCTGCAGGCTGTATAGCGCTTTAGCAAGCCCGGCAACGCCTGACGCCGTTTCTAAATGCCCCAAGTTGCTTTTCACTGAGCCAATCAGTAGTGGTGTTTTACGATGCTTGCCGAGTGCTTCACCGATAGCCCGGGTTTCAATGGGGTCGCCAACGGCGGTACCGGTGCCGTGAGCTTCAAGGTAGTCGATCTCATCCGGCGAAATGCCAGCCTGTTCGTAGGCACGACGCATTAAGTCAATTTGAGCGCTAGGGTTGGGCACCGTCAGGCCAGATTTGTGGCCGTCAGTGTTCACCGCTGAGCCTGCCACCACCGCCAGAATATTGTCGCCATCGGCCACGGCTTGATCATAATCTTTTAGTAAAAACAGTCCGGCACCCTCAGAGCGCACGTAACCATTACCGGCTTCATCGAAGACTTGGCAGCGGCCGGTGGGCGAGAGCATGCTGGCCTTAGAGAAAATAATAAAACCATAGGGATGCAAGTGCAGGCTGATGCCACCTGCTAGCGCCATATTGGTTTCGCCGCTGCGAATCGATTGGCATGCCTGGTGGAAGGCCACCATGGAAGAGGAGCAGGCGGTATCCAGCGACATGCTGGGGCCATGTAGATCAAAGACGTAAGAAAGCCGGTTAGAGGCGATACTTGAGGTATTGCCTGTCGCGGTCGAGGCATCAATCGCCGCCATGTCATCGGCAAGGCGATAGGAATAATCAAGGCTTGCGATGCCAAGGAAAACGCCGCACTGGCTACCGCGCAGGGTGCTGGGCACGATGCCTGCGCTTTCCATGGCTTCCCAGCTAAGCTCTAACAGCATGCGCTGTTGCGGATCCATATTTGCCGCTTCACGGGGCGAAATACCGAAAAACTCTGCGTCGAATCCGCTAATGTCGCCTAGGCTACCCGCGGCAAAGGTGATGCTGGTGCCGGGGTGGCGTTTGTCCGGGTGCTGGAAGGCATCGAGGCTCCAGCGATCGGCGGCCACTTGGGTGACGAGGTCTTTTTCGGCTTGCAGGTCCTGCCAGAACGTTTCAGGTGTGGTGCCGGGGAAACGATGGGCGGCGCCGATAATGGCAACGCGTTTAGTCATTCTTGCTCCTGAGGTTCTGGTTCTGCCTTGATCACATCGCTACTTATATCGCGTCCAAACGCTCGTTTAAATAGGTAGACGCCAAGTTCGTTTGCTTCCAGCGTGCACGACGTGCGCTCAATAGGCGTCTTATCATGCAAATTTCGATCTACTTCCGTTGACCATATCATGTACGGGGTGCTGCTAGCAGGAGGCGAATAGTGCCTATATGCGGCAGGTAGTATGGGTACGTGGTCACCGTACCAGCCCAGCAGCCCTGGTCTTATAGCAGAATTTAGCGCTGCTTTAACGCTTCCGAGCATTTTATCTGATTCACCTAAATGGTGCAGGTAAACGGCCAAATCACGTAAATGATCCGGTAGTGGCCACGGCGCTGCTGGTAGTGTTGACGCTGCTGTGGCCTTTTCCGGTGCTTCTAAGTGTAAAGGGCCGTGATTCTCCATAGTAATCACAAACACAAAGAGTGGCCTATTATCGTTATCTTCAAGCAGTCGTCCAACTCTTCGTGCAACGGCTTGGTCGCCAATGTACTGGCCATGCTTATCCTGGCTTTCGAATTCGCCAATGTCGATAAACGTTTCAAACCCTAGTTTGGGAATAACGCTGTCCCGCATATAGAAGGTAGCGGGGTAAGGGTGCACACAAACAGTGCGATAGCCTTGGGCTTTAAAGGCGCTGGCAATGCTGGGCAGTGTGTGGCGCGACAGCGTACGGTAAGGGTTAAATTGGCGTGGCCCCCAGGTATCAGGTGCTATGCCAGTTAAAACAGCACATTCGGTGCGCACAGTGTTTGCGCCCCATGCGGGCACATTCAGTGCTCCCTGCACAACAGCTTCCTTGCAGGTAGCATCATAATTCGGCAGTAAGTCAGCGGCAATCTCGCTACACCATGGGCGAGGATCAAAAAACGACTCGCTTTGTACCAGTACAACGTTTGGCTTGGCCGCATCGGCGTCTAGCTCAAGGCTGTGCTGATCAAGTGACTGATGTTGAGCAAGTGGCTGAAAGGGCGATGCATCGGCTGTGGGCGGTTGTGAGCGCATCAGGGCAATGCCGTATGCCCACAGGCTGGAAAATAGCCCCAGTCGATCTAGGTCAGTTGTCGGGTTAAGCGTAATAGACGGTAGCTTGCGCCACCCCAGCCAAACGAGCAGCGTACCGGTTGCTATCAGCATTAGGCTATTCACTAGAAACGCTGTGCCACCCCATTGGCCGATTAGCGATGGTTCAAAAACCAAAAAGCTCCCAATGGCAACCGCACCGGCGCTGCTGGCGGCAATGGCGAGACCAATGCCGAAAAAAGGCACGTACAGGCGCGGGTGCAAAATAGCATCCCAAAAGTATTCAAAATCGTGGCAGATAAAAGGTTCGTTCAGCGTGCGTGATTTAGTATTGCTGGACTGCACGACCACGAGCTGCAGCGATAAGATGAAAACAACAGCAAACCAAGGGCGTTGCAGAAGCAGCATAAAGGCGCCAAACAGCAGTAACCAGCTACCAAGGTGCAGCGTATTTGCCGCTATGCCACGCTTCCAAAACGGTTGTGGGCGCGGGCTCAGCAGTGCTTCAAACAGCATACTACCCAACAAGCCTACTAACAGTGGGCTAAGAAACGTGGATGATAGAAAGAACGCCACGCTACGCGCCCCCGGTATGATTAAAGCCAAGACGTTTGATAAGCCATTGAGAAATGCTCGCCGGTAGCACGGCTAGCCACCAAGTACCGAAATTCAGCGGGAAGGGAAAGCTAATGCGAGCGCGGTTAGCGGCGATGCCTCGTTGTATGGCGTCAGCGGCTCGCTCTGGCGGCCACTCCCAAGGCTTCGGGCCGGGCATGGCGTTGCACATGGCGGAAGTAACATAGCCAGGCATTACCACGGTCACACCAATGCCGTGGGGTTCAAGCAAGCCTCTTAAGCCCTCTCCGTAGGCTTTAATACCTGCCTTGCTAGCGCTGTAGCTTGGCGTTGTTGGTAGCCCATGCCAGGCCGCCAACGAGCTAATAAACACCAATTGACCGCTGCCCCGTGCTTGCATGGCGGGAACTAGCCGCTGCGCCATTGCAATGGGGGTTTTCAAGTTGACATCGAGTAGCGCCTGAACCTCGTCCCAAGGTTCTAGCCTGCTTGCGCTGGGGTGAGTATTAACCCCCGCATTGGCAATCACAATATCTGGAACGTGCTCGGCACATAGCGTATCGAGCCAGTCGTTGAGCTCGCTCTGGTCGGTTAAGCTGGCTGATGACAGCGTCACCTGTGCACCTTTTTCGCGACATGCCATCGCCAAGCCTTCAAGCGCCTGTTGATTGCGGCCGTGTAGCACCAAGTGCGTAGCCGGAGCTGCATAAGCACGCGCCAGCGCCCCGCCTATTGCGCCAGTGGCACCGGTGATCAGCACGCAGCGGGAGGCATTAGCAGGGCAAGAGGGCGTTACACCGTTCGCAGCAACGTTCACAGCAACGTCTCCAGGGGTGAAGGGCAGGCTTCTAGTATACGCGCTGCGTTGTTCACCGCTAAATCGATACTGGGTTGGCAGTAAAAACCACCATTGATTTGCGTAGTGTGCATCACCGTATTGCGAAAATAGCCAAACAGCGCTTGGCTGGGCAGCGGTGGTTGGCGCCAAAACTCGTCTAGCGAGCCTTCGTAGGTGAGGCCCGCTAAATTGTAGATGGGGTCGCTGAGGGCAAAGGTAGGGCACTGCTTTTCAAGGGACACAATGCCGACCGTGCTGTTCACTGTGACGGTGCCTGCGGCGTGTTTAAGCAATGGGTTGAGATTGCCTGATTCCAGGTAAACGATGCGCCCATGGAGGCCGTAAAAATCTTCCAGCCGTTTAATGATGCTCGGGTAATTCACCAGCCCCATATCCAGCGGGTGGTTTTTGATACACAGCAGCGCATCGCTAGGGGCGTTTAGCGCAAATGACCCCATAACGTGATCCATCACCTCTTCCATATTGGCATAAGGTGAGTGGTCACGAATCTGTGCATCGGTGTTGAGCTGCAACGGCAACATAAAATAAGGCTTGCCGCCTTCGATAAGGTTTTTTATCCGCGTAGCATCACGCTTTTTCCAGTGTTTAAGTAAAGTGAAACGTTTGGCGTAGCCCGCATACTCCACCGGCGCAGTGATGGGCGCATGGTTACGATAGTGGGGAGCCACCAAGGGGTTCGCTAACCCCGCTAGGTGGTAGCACATGTCGTGAGCGGCACGGATTTTAAAAGACGAACGAAAGCGAACCGGGGCAGGCAGCTTGGGCAGCGCTTTGCCTGTTTCAAAAAACCACTTGGGATCTCGGGGCAGCAGCGAGTGGCCATTAACACCCTCGCGTTCAAGCGTAACCCAAAAAGGGCGAAAGTAGCCTTCTTCAAAAACGTGGGTACGAATGCCAGCCGCGGCGGCTAAGTCAACCGCTGGGCGGTGAATCGGACGCCGGTCACCAAATAGCACCTGATCGGTAATGCCGTAACGCTGCCACAACGACTGGATATAAGCCGGTAGCTCGCTTAGTGGGCCACGAAACAAATGGTTTTGACTATGGGTGCGCTGCCAGTAGGCGATATCGCCAGCGTTGAAGTTAACCTTTACCACGCGGTGGCCATCGTCGGTTAGCCGACGGGCGAGACGCTGGTAAAAGGGCGAGCAGACGCCTTGGAGAAATAAGAATGCACGCTTTTGCTTCAACTTAATGACTTCCAATGAATAAGTTACGATAGCAGCGATATAGCCGCTGCTTCCATGTAAGCATATGTTTTTGAGACTTAACTTTTTCTAATTTAGCCTGCTCCAGCAGGCTGACTACCGTTTCAGCATTACACAGTTGCCGAGAGCCGGGATCGACGTAGCTTGGGTATAGAATCAGTGTTCCTGCGACTAGCGCATCCAGCGACAGCACACGGTTGCGTCGCGAACACTGCATGGCATCCTGGGTTAGCCCCCAGCCAGCATAAAACGGCAGGCCATAGGTGCATACTTGGCGTCGACGAAGTAGCGCTTCAAAGCCCGTCAGCGAACTCATGGTATGCACGGCATCAACGCGTGCTAACAACACGGTGATATCGATAGAACTAGCGTCGAGATCATACAGGCGTTTGGCGTTGGTATCGAGTGCTCCAACACGCGCGCCGGAAGTCACATCAGGGTGGGCTTTGTAAACAATAAAAGCATCGGGGTTGGTGTCCCGCACGGCTTTTAATAGTGCACTGTTGGTACTTATCTCTGGCGACCCTGTGGCAATCGACGCATCGCTTTCCACTTGGCCTGGCACTAAAATAATGTGTTTGTTGGCGGGTAGTTTAATGGCTTCTTTGCCCGGCACATTATATTTGGAAAGCTTCAATGCGACCAAGCGTTCGCGCAATCGTGCCGCCCGCTCTAACAAGTCATCGCTGAAATCAGCGCTATTCAGCAACGTCTCTAGCTCGCTGGGCTGGCTGGGGTCGTAGTAGATGCCCTGTCGATCAATGACCAAAGAGAGCGGCTGAGCGAGATCCACCCCTAAACCTACGGAGCGTATAAAGCCGTCTTCCATTCGCCATAACGCCGCTATATGGTCACGGTGGCGGGCTTTAAAGTCATCGTTAATACGACTGGACCACACCAGCAGATTGGGCTTTTCAACATCCACTGAGAAAGCGGCTGGCAGCTCTTTTTGATAATTGACGTTTGCCGCTGGGCCCAGGAAGTGGCCAATGAAGCGCTTCTTCCATGAAGAGAAGCCACAGGCTAACCACTCACCACGCAGGCGCTCTTGCTGGCGCTTTTGATCGGCAATCAGGGCAATCGTTTCTTCCAGCGTTGTAGCCTTGCCCGTGTAGGGATTGGCATATCGGGGGTAGCGAAGATAGGCGGCGGCAAATACCTCTTCCAAGCGCCGAGAGGCTCGTCTCCGTGTACAGCTAAGCTGATCGTGCGTTAATCCCCATCCCGCATAGAAGGGCAGGCCAAAGCAGTGTACTTGCTTACCTGCCATCAAGGCTTCGAAGCCTAACTGGCTAGTGACGACATACACGGTGTGAACTCGGTCAAACAGTGCCCAAGGATTAATATTATCGCTGATGATATGGCAGCGAGGGTTATCGTGAGCGTCTGCGAGATGCCCGAGCTTTTTGCCTGCGATAACATCAGGGTGTACTTTAACCAAAATATCGGCATCAGGATGATTGGTTAAAGCGCAGGCTAACATTTGCCGAAAACTGTCTGCGTTAGCGCCGCCATAGTGAATAGAGGCATCGCCTGCTGTTTGATCCACTACCAATACAGTGTCAGTCCCAAGTACAGTGTTAGTCCCAAGTGCAGTGTCAGTTCCCGCAACGGGAAGCGGGTAATCAGGCGCGTGGTTGTATTTCGATAGGCGATAACGTGCTAGTTGCTCGATGCAACACCTAGCCTGGGCAAGCTCTTCGGCGTCAAAGGTGGCATGATTGAGCCAGTTTTCTAAATCGCTAGGGCGAGAGGCGTCATAGTAGATACCCGTGTAATCAACGACTATGCTATGAGGCTGATAGCCTTTGACGCCTAGTCCTAAAGAACGAAGAAAGCCATCCTCAAGAGCGACATACGGTAAGCGATGACGAGCGGCATAATGGCGAGCACCCTCACTTGTGGGCTTGAGCCCCCAGCCAATAACCGCGCTCGGTTTAGAACTCAGTGGCCTAATGCGTGAAAAATGCGAATATTCGGGCAAAAAAGAAGCAAGCGCGTTGATCTTGGTAATACCGGGAGATGTATAGCCTGCCGTTAGTTTTGCCATGAAAGAGCCGAAATAGTGTCAAAAACATGCGTAAATATAAACGCAAACATTTAAAGCGGCGAACATACGTGAAAAGGTCTAGGTTATCAATTAAGCCTAAAGTGGTCTTACGGTAAGAGGGTTTGTTGTTACACAATGATACATATCAAAGGTGCAACCACGTTGAATTTCACCAACGCGCACTTCTTCCTCTATTTTGTTAAGTTGTCGGTTTATGGCGCAATTGGGACTGGCTCATTGGACGAGCAAGTAGCAAACGTTAATAACAAGGTGGTGATTGGTGCGTCTGGCTGCTGCCTGCAAAAGATTGATATTTAGGAAGTCGATGCTGAGTAAATCAATCGTTAGTTCTTTAAAAGGCCGGCTGCTGCTGGGGCTTTTGTGTGCGCTACTGATACTGGCTGGGCTGGTGTTGGGAATGGCGTGGCAGGTGGGGAAAACCATGGTGCAAGAAGCCAATATGGCCCACATGCGCTATGAAGCCGACCTGATTGCGGATGAAGTTACCCAGCAAATCGACCACCGTATCCAAGCGTTAGAGCGGCTAAACGACGTTCTTGGAATGACCAATGATCCTGAATGGCTTGGCTATGAGCTGCGCAAAAACGACGCACTACTGGCATGGTTCGATGCCATTGTTGTGAGCGATAGCAGCGGCAGAATTGTGTCTGATTTGCCAGCAGTGGTGGGGCGTGTGGGCCTGGAAACAGCCGACCTTGAATACTATAAAATGCTGCAAGGCACGCAAAGGCCTTACGTTAGTGAGCCATTTGTGGGGCGGGCTAGCGAGATGCCCATGGTGCTAGTCAGTGTTCCCCGGATCGATAGCGACGGGCGGTTCAGGGGCATGATTGGTGGGGTTGTCAGCTTAAATAGCAGTGGATTATTCAAACGCCTAGCAACCATTCGATTGGGTAGCGAAGGCTATGCCGCGGTTTCTACTGCAACTGGCCGAGTCTTATATCATCCGAATCGAGCGCTAATTAATAACGACAGCTTTGATGCAACGACTATTCCGCTGTTGGACTTAGCGCTCCACGGCTGGCAGGGCGATGGTGTTGGTAAGTTGCTTGATGGCCGAGTTGGCCTACAGTCCTATGCACAAGTGTGGTCAGCAAACTGGGTGGTAGGGCTTTATCTTCCTTTGCAGCAAGCTCAATTACCGTTATCTGGTTTTATCCATAAGCTATGGTGGATTTGGTGCGCCGCTGCGGTATTAATGATGCCTCTTTTATGGTGGTTGCTGGCACGTATTTTAACGCCATTGAATCTGCTGGAAGCACAAATTGGTGACGTCGGGCTTGGCCGCCGTTCTGGCGTTGATCTTGCGACCAGTATGCAAGAGCTACAAAAAGTAGCCAGTACCTTTAATCGCGTTGAGAACGAGCGTCAGCAGCTCGTTGGACACCTTCAAGAGCGTGAAGCATTTTTGGATTCGGTGCTCAATGCCTCGCCTCAAGGAATGTTTGTCGCTGACTTTGGCGGCGACATTACCTATATGAACCCCGCGCTACTCGATATCTTGGGTATTGAGCCTAATCTGCCTATGGAAGCCTGGCTTGAGCAAATCCATATAGATGATCGTTCCGGCGCGAAAGACATGTGGATACATAGCTTAAAAACCGGCAATGACTATGTGCGTCAGCTGCGCTTTATTCGCAGTGATAATGAGATACTTTGGCTTGAGATTCATGCCCGTGTGGTCATGCTTTCCCAAGGGGGGAACTCGCTTGGCTTGGTAGGGGTGGTAAAAGACATTACTGAGCGCCGGGAGCAGGAAGCGCTTCAACGTTGGGAAGCCGAGCATGACCCATTAACTGGCCTGCTCAACCGCCGTGGTTTTGAGCGCCGTCTTGACGAAGCCTTTGCCGACTTTCAGAAAACCAGCACGCCGTCAGCGCTGCTGCTATTCGACCTTGATCACTTCAAGCCCATTAACGATGAAGGTGGGCATGCATTAGGGGACGAAATGCTGCGCCGTATTGCCCAGGTAGTCGCGTGGGAAGTCCGTCGCAGTGACCACGTAGCCCGCCAAGGTGGCGATGAATTTGGGGTGCTGCTGCCGAGCTGTACTTTAGGCCAGGCAGAACGCATTGCTGAATCGTTACGCCAAGCGGTGAGTGAAGTATCGGTTTCCCATGAAGGCAAAGAGTACACCGTGACGTTGAGTATTGGGGTGACCTGCTTTGATGAGAACGACACTAACTACAACGTGGCACTGTCCCGCGCGGATGCCGCCAGTTACGAAGCCAAAGCCCATGGGCGTGATGATGTGGTGGTCAAATTGTCCAAGGCACTCGACCCAATGTCGGTGTTTGATTAGCGGAGACTTTGGCACTGCATTTGGTCTTTGCGTCTTCGTGGTAGCCTTCTGTTAAGGCCGTTATTTATTTCCATCAGTCGACAAACCTCGAATGACGGTAGAATATAAGCGCCTGCTTATTCGAATGAGGGTGCTTTCGTGAACCTACTTGAGCTGTTTTCCCGCACGCTGGATACCACGTTGCCTGTTTTTGCCATGGTGTTCGTCGGCATCGGCTTAAAGCGCCTAAAATGGATCGACAGAGAATTTGTCTCTACAGCGTCCGCTCTCGTTTTCAAAGCAACGCTCCCCACGCTGATTTTTTTGAGTTTAATAAAAGCCGATCTAAGCGTTGCGTTAGATGTACCGTTGCTGCTGTTTTTTGCCGCCGCGACACTTGGCCAGTTCCTGATCAGTTGGCTATGGGCCAGCTATCGGGTGCCTAAAGCCGACCGCGGTATTTATGTTCAGGGCGCGTTCCGGGGTAACTGCGGCATCGTCGGGTTAGCACTGGCGGCGGGAATGTACGGTAACTACGGGCTTTCGGCCGGTAGCCTGCTGCTAGGCGTGGTGATTGTGATGTATAACGCGCTTTCGGTAGTGGCCCTGGCAGCCTACCAGCCTGGGCAATCGACAAATTGGCGAAGCCTGTTAAAGCATATCGTCACTAATCCACTGATTATCTCTGTCATCGCCGCGCTGCCATTCACAGCGTTTTCGATTCCACTGCCTAGCTGGCTGATTACCTCCGGCGACTACTTCGCCTCGTTAACGTTACCGCTAGCATTGATCTGTGTCGGCGCCACGCTCTCGGTTGCCACCATGCGCAGCGGCAGTCAAATCGCATTAAGCGCCAGTAGCATGAAAATGATTGTGCTGCCGCTGCTCTCCACGCTAGCCGCATGGGCGGTAGGGTTCTCTGGAGAAAAGCTAGGCTTGTTATTTCTATTCTTCGCCAGCCCAACTGCCGCCGCCAGCTTTGTGATGGTAAAAGCAATGAACGGCAATGTAGCGCTGGCTGCCAATATCGTCGCGATGACGACCTTAATGGCCAGTGTCACCGTCACTACCGGTATCTTTGCGCTGCGCCTGTTAGGCTGGATTTAACTGCGCGGTTGGCTGACACTCTCCAACGCGCTATACTATGCGCCCCATAAGTCCCTGTAGCTCAGTAGGATAGAGCAGCCGCCTCCTAAGCGGCAGGTCGCAGGTTCGACTCCTGCCAGGGACGCCATATCAATTCCCCTAGTCGCTCCTAGTTACACCAAAAAGCTGACAACCACGCGGGTTTAATCCTAGTGGTCTATCTATAGTTACCCCACGTTACCCCCTCTCAAACCATGCTTTTATGTATGCGAGAGTGTATGCTGATAGGTAATAACTTCCTTCGCATACAAAGAGGCGGGGTATGAAACGTTCTGAGGTGCGCAGCAAACCGTTGGCTGAGAGAGTCGTGGCGGCCCTTGAGCCGGAAGATAAGGCTTACCGTATTAGCGATGGTGCTGGACTGTACCTGTACGTTAGAGCTGATGCTACCAAGAGCTGGGAGCTTCGGTACCGTAAGCCCGATGGCAAGTACAGTTGGTTGGGGCTGGGTAGCTATCCCGAAGTTAAGCCCAAAGAAGCCCGGCAGCGTGCCACTGAGGCTAAGGAGTTAATAGCCAAGGGAACAACGCCGCGCCAGCATAAGAAAGCTCAGGAGCAGCAAGCTCAAACTGCCAGTCGTGAAACGGTGTCCGCCTTGATGGATGAGTGGCACGCCATGAAGGGCAAAAGCGTTGACGCAAACTCCTTGCGCAAGGTGTGGCTCTCTATTCAACGCCACCTGATTCCCGCTATGGGGCATGAGCCCATCTCTCGCATACAGCCCGCATACATTCTTGAGTTCTTCCGCCAGTTGGAAGCGCTGGGTATTCACGCCACTAGTGCCAAAATCAGGCGTGCTCTTGCCGAGGCATTTGATATGGCCGCGTTCGCTGGCCGGGTAACCTCTAACCCTGTGCGTGGTGTAGAGAGGTTCATCGAGTCAGGGAAGGGGAGCAATTATGCTCACGTCACACAGCAAGAAGTGCCCGGTCTTATACGCGCCATTGATCAGTACCCCCGTAGCCCACAAGTAAGGGTTGCCATGCTACTGCTGGCGCTGAACGGATGTAGGCCTGGCGAGCTGAGACAAGCGGCATGGTCTGAGTTTGATCTTGATAACGGCCTGTGGGATTTGCCCGCAGAGCGTACCAAGAAGCGCCGAGCTATCTTAATGCCCCTTTCCACGCAGAGCGTGGCACTGCTAAGAGAACAGTATCAACGTAGTGGTTCGTTCAATTTGGTTTTCCCCAATCGCAACGATCCCCGTAAACCAATGAGCAATATGGCGGTTAATAAGGCCATCGAGCATATTGGATACGCAGGCCGTCAGACTGGGCATGGCTTCCGCCATATCTTATCAACTGCATTGAATGAGCGTGGCTATAACGCTGACCACATAGAGGCGCAGTTAGCCCACGTTACAGGCAATATTCGCAGCACCTACAACAAGGCTCTCTACTTGGAGCCGCGGCGCGCCATGATGCAAGCATGGGCAGATGAGGTATATGGAATGATCGATGGCGCCAGCAAAATAGTTGCCTTTAAAGCGCGTAGCTGACTCCAGATGGTTGAACGTGGATAGGCTATGGGGTGGCAGTTAAGCGAGCAAAGTGCTAAATATATGTCATGGATAAATAGCCAGTATCTTTCTGGCTGACGAATTGGCTGGCTAGGGCGACGGTCTGAAAGCGCGGAGAACTCCACCGTGTGAGCCAGCCTCCTATTTATGGAGTGCGTAGGAGTACGCAATGACTAAAATTATTCGCCATGTAAGCGAGTTGCCCGAATGGTTTGATATTCGCAACTATGAACAGTGGAAAGATGAAGACCCAAACGAGGCGGCGTCTGCTGTAGAAGGTCGACTCTCTACCGCGTGGCTTTTATATATACTTTGCGTGGTTGGCAAAGAGTATCCAAATGGATATGTGATATCGGGTGAGACCATTGAAAAGGCCCATAGCCTCCTGGCACAGTCATCGACTAAACCATATGACATTCGTGCCAACGATACGCTAATGGAGATTCTTAGTTATGAAGATGTAGCTTTAAATGGTATAGAGCAAGCGGATGCTTACAGGCGCGAGCTAGAGGGCGCTCGCAAAATGGACGATCTTGCCAAAAAAGAAATCCTGAGAATATCTGGCGACAATTTTCCTATTATTAACGAGACAGGTTTAAGGCAAGTATCGCTGTGGGACGTTCAGAATTGGATGGAAGAAAACAAAGAGCTTTTGAGCGAGATAAAAAAGACAGCTGTTAGGCTTGCAGAAGATAACGGCTGGGATATAGAGGAAGTATATAGCTCACTAAGCTCAATTGTACCTATCTGGAGTACGGTAGATAGTAGTGATTTTGTTGTACTGAATGATTATCCAACTATCCCTGCTGTTTTACAGCGTATTGAAGAGCACTTGAAAAACCAGCCATTTAGAGATTCGGACATCTCTCATGTTCGATATTCCGAAGTAAGGAAACTCTTCGACTATCGAATTGCAGCTTACGCTGATTTGACTGCATGGAGCCACCTAACAAGCTGCACTATTACTAAAAAATGCATGGCAAACGCACTTTTTCCAGACGGAAGATACGGCGAACTAGATATGCAGCCATCCAAGACGGTAGGCCGTTTTATCAAACGTCTAGAAGAGGGATATATAAAAGATTTGGTTGCAAAATCATCTGAGATGAAAAGCATGCAATTTTAATACATATGATATTGCATGATAATAAAACCCTGTCTAATGGCATGTAAATAATAAATAAATAGCTGTCAGTTTATACAGTCCTAAGTTTTGACAACATCGTAGTTGCCCAAGCCATCACAAGGCTTATTCAGGAGACTACGATGCAAACAAACCGTGATAAAGCTGCTGGTAAAATCCCGCTCGATAACTTCGATCCCAAGTTTGTCCAGATCGATAAACGGCAGGCATGCGCCATACTCGGCATGCCTTCGACTTCATTTGATCGAGCCCGCAAAGACGATGCTCGCTTCCCCAAACCCATTCAGCAGGGAACCAGTAAAAACGCGCCGCTAAGGTTTGTCTTGGCAGAAATCTACGAGTATTCCGCTCGCCTTATTGCTGATTGCCGCAATGATGGGGAGGTGGCTTAAATGTCTGCTTCCAATGTCATCCCTCTACAGTACGAAGGCCAAGCTTACAGCTTTAACTCTGCTGGTTGGATCAATGCTACTGAGGCAGCAAAACGCTTTGGCAAAGAGCCCGCGCAGTGGCTGCGACTACCCGAAACTAAGGCTTACTTGCTTGGGCTTGAGCGTAGATATGGGAAAATCACATATGTAAAAACAAGTCGTGCGCGAATGGATCGTGGCGGTGGTACTTGGCTGCATCCGAAGCTAGCCGTACCGTTCGCCCGCTGGCTGTCAGTTGACTTTGAAATTTGGTGTGACGAGCAGATTGATCGCTTAATTCATGGTGGTGCTGAAGACTGGCAGCAGCTACGCGACTCAGCAGCTATTGGCTATAGGGGCATGTGTGATGCTCTCCAGCTTACCCGCGAAGCCCAAGGTAAAACGTCCGCTCGTCACAACTTCATCAATGAAGCCCGGTTGATCAACATCGCCGTCTTTGGCCAAGCCAAGGGCGTAGATCGTGACAGCCTGACCCCTGCCGAGCTTCGCCTGCTGGCGCTTATCGAGCAGCGCGACACCTTCCTACTGGGCCGTGGCCTGGACTATCAGCAACGCAAGCAAGAGCTAACACGGTACGCACAGGAGCAGCTGCTTCCCAAGCTGCAAGGCGGTGCTGCGTGACTATCAACGCCACTGACTCCGCCAGCCAGCGCATACGCATTCTAGCCCGCTTGAAGAATGGGCCGGTAACAACCCTTGAACTGCTACAGGAAGAGAACATCCTACGTCCTGGCGCTCGTATCTGTGAGCTTCGAGAAAAAGGCCACGACATACGAACCCACCTGCAAGATGTGATCGACCCATGGGGGCGAAAGCATAGTCGTGTAGCGCTCTACTATCTGCCGACTGGTGCCAATGGCACTAAGGCTGGTGTTTGATGTTGACCACTCTGATGACTAACCGCTATGCTGATCTTGCTGGCGCAAAATCGTCAGCCAGGTTTGGCGACCTGAACTATACGCGGCGCACAGGCGCCCTCCGATACCGAATAGGCGCTTTTTTTGCGTCCATACGGTATGTTATGGACGGGCTGTGTGGGGAGACCTTTGTGTCTGCCGGTTTCCGTGTATGCCGGTTCGCCAACCCTGCTCAGTCCGTCCTCCAATCTGTTTGGCGACAGTGGTTGACGGCTCCATCTTCAATACGCGGAGTCACACCCATGGCTAAGTTGCGCCTATTCCTTACCCCTAATCCCTCTAAACGTGCTGCTGCTCATCGAGCAATGGCTAAAGCTGCCTTGTTTGCTGATACCAGCGCCAGTGCCCGCCTTAAGCGTTACAACCACCATATTGAAAAAGCCCGCCATCTTGAAACCGCTCTTAGTGGTTTGGAGGCGTGCTCATGAGAACTGCAAAAAGCAACATCGATGCCCTTGAAAGCCGTATCGGTTTAATGACCAGCCTCGCCAACATTATCAACATTGACAGAATGCGTGATGGCAACGAAGGCGAAGCGCCCATTCTCAACGACTACTACTACGGCTCGCTGATTGAGGCCATAGAGATAGTGGCCGAGAGCTGCCACCGAGAGCTCGGCCTGCTTGAAGAGAAGATTGAAGGGGAGGCTAAATCATGAGCCTAATCAAGATCACCTTCGCACGAACTGGTCAAGAAGCCGTAGTTAATGCCACCGATTGGCGTGATGCTGTGCGCCAGACTGGCCGTAGTGACGCTTGCCATATCACCCACCACGAAAAGGCCGTTGTTCCGGTGGCTGCTTGGTTTGACGCCGATGTGCCGCACGGTATCGGTGCCCACACCGTAGAGGGCGCACTGGCTGGCGCTGTTGCCTACCTGGATTCACAGGAGGCGAGACAATGAGCACATTCACGCTACCCCCCAATACTCCTAACGGTGTGCTTGATGACGAAATCAACCACCACCTTCACGCGCTACGCCATACCGTTATGCTCGTTGAAATGGCGCTAACTGATGCGTCAGATGAAGACGGCGGTAATGCTATCGCTCCTCATGTATTGGCTGCCGTACTGTTTGGCACTCAACACCACATAGACGCCCTTGAGCAGTTAACGGTACACGCGTATCGGACCAGCGAGCCAAAAGGGGGTGTCCAATGAATACTCGACAAACGCACCTGACCCTAGATCAAGTAAATGCGTTGATTGGTATTGGCGACAAGGTGGACAGCCTAGCAAGTGAGCTGGAAGCCGATAGCGTAGCTGCTGAGGCCGTTGCTCACTATGCCAATGCCTGTCACCACATATCGGAAGCCTCTAACGCGCTATTGGAAGCGATGCGATTTTCTTCGCATCCTCTCACTCAAGCGTCAAAACGTGTGGTTCTGTCACTGTGTGCCGATGATGCCCACGATCTAGCGCACCTACTGAAAGGTACGGCTCAATTGTTAGAGCAAGGGCCGCGTGAGCTGAAAATAACGGACGGAGATACCGATGTTCGTATGGGCCGTGATGGACTGATGGTCGGTACGCTTAAGGTGGCTGATAGGCCAGGGGGCCATGACTGATGGCTTACCAAAAAAATACGCCCAGCCGAAGCCAGGCGGAGTACAGCAGCATTGTCGAGATGCCCAGCCATCTTAGCATAGAGGTAGCCGCTGAGCAGGTCGCCACCGACCTCTATGGCGCGTCCCGTTTTTCAGGCAAGGGTAAGTGGCGTCGGTTTATCCCTGATGGAGCCAATAGCCAGAGTGGCTATATAGGCCTACTGGGAGATACCACAGCTGTGGTAGGCGATTGGCGCGATGCCCAGCGGCTAGTCGTGTTGGTGGATGATGCCGACGACGATATCACCCGCACAGAGAAACGCCAGCAAGCCCGTATGGAGGCGCAACGCCAGCGTGACCATTGGGAAGCCGAACGAATCGCTAAGCAGGCAGACATAGCCAAGCAGGCCCGCCAATGGTGGGCGTCTGCTAAACCGGCGGATACCCACCACCCTTATTTAGCAAAAAAGCAGCTTCGCCCATACGGTTTGCGCCAGCGGGGTAATGCTCTACTGGTACCACTGTATGTCGAAGGCAAGCTGATCAATCTAGAGCGTATTTTTCCCGATGGGGCTAAACGCCCACTGCCCGGTGGCCGGGTTAAAGGTGCCGCTAGCTTGATTGGTCGTATTGCTGGCGCTCAAAGGGTAATGGTAACCGAAGGCTGGGCAACAGGGGCTGCGCTATATGCGTCTACTGGCTGCCCGGTGGTGGTTGCTCGCAATGCCGCCAACCTTGAACCGGTCGCCCGCCGTTTGCGCCAGCGCTTACCTGAAGATGTGGCTATCACGATCGCAGCGGATGATGACCGCTTTACCGATGGCAACCCTGGCATGACCAAAGCACGCATCGCCGCGCTGTCCGTCGGTGGCAAGCTGCTCACGCCTGTATTTTGTGAGCAGTGCGATACCTGCACTGACTTTGCGGACGTGGCCTTGTGCCGCAAGGGGGTCGTATGAGCTGGAAGCCAGACGATAATCTGAGCCTGTTTGATTACCCTGTAGAGGAGGACCAAAGCTGCCCTACTAAAAAAGCAGTGGGAACAGTGGGAACAGTGGGAACAGAAAGTGATAAAGAGCGTGAAAACAGTAGCTTGGAAAGTAATCGCGGCGTTCCCGCTAGTGGGAACAGTGCGGGAACAGTGGGAACAGGCGTTGATGATCAGAGCAAACAAGCGACGGTGAGTGCGGAGGAGTTAGCGCCGCTTGATGGTGCGGCCCCTTTGGGTAAAGAAGTATCGCCCGGAGAAGGTGAGCCGCTAGACGGCAGCGTTAAGCGTCCTGGCTTCACTAGCCATGCGAACTGGTTCTATATCGGGGACAAGCGGTGTCCTCCGGGATTGTGGTGGCACGGTATACGCACCGGACAGAACGGCTCCACCAATGAGGATGTGTACATTGCTGACCCTATTGAAGTGATCGCCATTAGCCGTGATGAACACGGCGGTAATTTCGGGCGTCAGGTTCGCTTTATGAACAGCGAGGGGAAATGGTGCCGCCGAGTATTGCCCATGCGCTTGCTCAATGAAGGTGGCTCAGAGCTGCGCCGTGAATTACTCGATATGGGGCACACGCACGTTATTAAGCAGCGTCACCGCCTGGCTGACTACATTATGGAGAGTCGGCCAGAGGCCCGACTGGTCGCGGCGACTACGACCGGCTGGCATGACAATTCGCGTGCCTTTGTTTTGCCTGAGCGCACCATCGGTAACCAGGACTATTGCTTTAGCGCTGATTCTGCACGATCCAGCTACTTCGATGTTCGCGGTACGCTTGACGGCTGGCGTCAGCAGGTTGCCGGACGTGCCGCCAACAACCCTATCCTGATGCTGGGTATCTGCATTGCCTTGGCTGGCCCGTTGATATGGCCAGCCAAACAGCAGCCGTCCGGCGGCTTAGGGTTCAACTTAAGAGGCAAGTCCAGCAAGGGCAAAACCACCTGCTTACAGATGGCGAGCAGCGTATGGGGAAGCCCTCAATTTATGCGCCAGTGGTCTGGCACCGGTAATGGTATCGAAGCCCTGGCTGCATCGCAGAACGATACCTGCATGGTGCTGGATGAAATTAGCCAGGCCAGCCCATCTGAAGCGGGCAGCATGGTGTATCTGGTGGCTAATGGCGTGGGCAAGCAGCGCGCATCCAGAACCGGCGGCATTCGTGAGGCTCAGCGCTGGCGCTTGATGCTGCTATCCAGTGGTGAGCGCAGTCTGGCCTCTCACATGAGCGAAGCCGGCAAGAAGGCTAAGGCTGGGCAAGACGCCCGCCTGTTGGACATACCCTCCACCAGCCGCCGTTATGGGGCGTTCGACGATACCCAGGGTATGACTCCTAGTGATTTTGCTAACGCTATAAAGACGGCAACAGCGGAGCATTACGGGCATGCAGGGAGCACCTTTATCCAACACTTGATAAAGCAGCCCGACTTACCCGCCCTCTACCGAGATACGATGGAAGACCCTGCATTTACCGGTGCACTGGATGGTGTTGCCAGCCGTGCAGCCGGTGCTTTTGGACTGCTTGCCATGGCGGGAGAGTTAGCAACCGATGCCGGATTAACAGGATGGGCACCGGGTTCATCTATCGAGGCGATTGGTACGTGCTTTCAGTTATGGCAGGCCGAGCGTGGAAACCTTCCTCCGGAAGACCAAGCCATTCTGGAAGGTGTATCCAGCTTCATTCAGCGCCATGGTGATAGTCGGTTTAGCGAGATGGGCGCTTTGAGTGGCGAGAACAAGCTAGGCGTCAGAGATCGCGCCGGTTATTGGGCAGATATGACAGAGGGGCGTGTCTTTTATTTCCATCGAGCAGCACTAGAAGAAGCGGCCAGCGGGTATGACCCCAAAATGATTGCCAGTGTACTGGATAAGGCTGGCTGGCTCTATGAAAAGGAGTCAGGAAGATTCGCGGTCAACAAGCGCACGCCTAATGGGCTTCAACGTCTTTATGCCGTCTCGCCAAAGGAGGGTGACCAATGAGTTATCGCGATCTTCTGCGGCAACGACGCCTAGCGGCGGGTGTTCCCACTGTTCCCACTGAAAAAGATGCTGTGGGAACAGAAAAAAGCCTTGAAGAACAGGCGTGTTCCCACCGTTCCCACTGTTCCCGCGCCAATTCGAGTGAGGCAGTAAAGCGAGTGGCTGTACAAGAGGCACCACCGCTGGCGGCTACCCACGACATCAACACCATCATTGGCAGCCTGTACGCCGTTGGTAGGCCGCTGGCGCTTATTGAACCCGAGGTGCGTCAGGTAATGGCAACCCTTCCCCGGCAAGCAGCGGCTGAGCTGGCTGTGGTGCTGGATGACGCCTTTGAAGTGGCACCCGATACCTACACAGCCCTTAAGCAATGCCGTCGCCTGCTGAGCGACTCCAGCGCGTTATCAGCCGCTAAGGCGGTATGGCCTAATCTTCCCGATGCGCCAGCCTCAGAGGAGCCCGTAAGCGCTCCTGTCGTTGAACATGCGCCACGCTGGTTGCGGCTTGTCCGTGAGCATTGCGCCGTGCTGCCGGAGGATGAACGCCTGATTGGCAATGTGGCCAACAGCCGAACACCTCAGCAAGCCCTACAAATCGCCCAGCGATATATCACCACATGGCAACACGCCGCCGAGCAGGAGCCTGTCAGCCATAAGCGAGATAACGCCGGTCGTCGTGCTGCCAACCGAGAGCTAACCGGAGGTCGCCATGCTGGATAACGCTATTCAGGAAGCCACACGTCTGGCATCAAGCCTGCGTTCAATCGATCAGAGCGCCAGCCAAAGCGCTGAGGCTGTACGGGATACCCTGCAATCATCGCCTGATGACGATGACTTGTTGGCCTGCGCAGCGACGCTGGAAGCAATAAACGACACTCTCCCTGCCGGAACGCTGGCGGGGCTTGTACGCATTCGCCTGTCCCGCCTACAGGGGATAGTGAACGCGCTGATTGATACTGACACCACACCGCCAGCGGCCTAGGGGAACACCATGATTAACCACGACACGATTAAACACGCCGCTGAGTGTGGCGCTGGTCTTGACCATCTAACCCCAGGGCAGGCATGGGCAGCCTATAGCGCCAGCGTGAAGCCCAAGCACCTGCGCCAGCCTATGCGGCACTCCATGATATTGCTGCTGGCCAGTGTGGAGCAGAAAGCCCGGCAGGCGTTCTTTGGTGGCGTAGAGCGCGGAGATACTGACGAGATGATCTATCGTGCCTATGACGAACAGCACCCCATGTTCTTGCGTGGCCCGATCCTCGAAACATTACAGGAAGGCATGGAGACGTTCTTTCCCGACCTCAAGCCAACAGGTGTGGACGATGACGGCAAGACCGCGTATCGGCTGGATCATATTGCCAAGGCATTAGGCGCGACTGAGGAGGAATTGCTGGCGCTGGCTAAAGAGAAAGGCATTGAAGATCAGCTTAAAACCAAGCCGATTCATACCCTGCACTGAGTATATAGCCATGGATGATGATATTTCCCGCCTATCAAAAGGGCCCGTACCAGAAATGGGCTTTGAATTATCGCCGCTTGACTTGGAAACCATGCCTGGCATCGACCTGGATAGCGTGCCCAATCTGGACTTCACCCTTCCAGATATAGACTTCGACTTTCCAGATGCAACGCAGGAGAACGAGTCATGAGCAAGAATCCTCGGTTACTTACTGAGCCTATGCGGCTGATCGTCAGCGTTGAGAAAAGCATTGTGGATCGCGTTGATCGTCTTATGGAGCAAGGTGGGCACCACCAGCACCGCAACCGAGCTGAGTTTGTGCGCCAGGCTATCGAGCGAGAGCTGGCGCGGTGCCAACAATGATGATTTCTGTAGCCCATAAAAAAGGGCTGTGACGCCAACAGAGTACCTTAAAGCCACTCTGTTTATTTTCGGGGTGCCCTAAAGAGGCACCCTTTTTAATAGGTGACCTGATGGACGATCACGCAGAGTTGAGACGACGCTTTAAGGCGTGGAGTAAGGCGCAACGAGAAGGCAAGCGGCCTCCTATTGATCCAGACTTTCAAGACCTACGCTGTGGCGCTAAGACGCGGGCAGGAACACCCTGCAAGCGTCGTGACCTATGGGACAGTGGCCGGTGCAAGTTACATGGCGGCATGTCCACTGGGCCGAAAACAGGGCCCAGAGCCAAAAAGCCTGTGCCTGTGTTGCCAGAAGAGCCTTATGATCCAGCCAAAGACCCAGAGATGAGGGAGGTCATTAATAAGCACCTAAAACGGGTAGGATTCAGGGTGAATTGAGTTAAACCCCATGAGAGGGTGATAAAAGTTGGGTTTTTGTGCGTGATTTCTGGCGTGACGTCGAAGGTTTTTCTGACGTCACAACGCGAGCAGTGGGCTTTAAGTCTGATGATTTTCGGATCAGTACGTGCGAGTAAAAGTAGGCGCAGTATGTAGTAAATTCTCATACTGCCGCCACGAGCTCTTCGTAAGCCGCATACCTAACAAAACACATAAGGATTGGTTGTAAATTGTTCTTACTACCCCTATTCTCTACGCAAACACGCAGTGTGATACCTCGGAATGACACGACTGCGCATAAGAGGGAAGGAGTGTAAGATATGGCAAACGTACTCGATGTTGCTAACTACCTGATCGCTAAGGCTTCCGAGTCTGATGGCGAGCATGCAAAGCTATCTAACCTAAAGCTTCAAAAGCTTCTGTATTACGTGCAAGGGTTTCATGCAGTTTTACTAAAGCGTCCAGCTTTCGAAGATCGCATGGAAGCATGGATGCACGGACCTGTAGTACCTGCTGTCTACCATCATTATAAAGACCATGGTAATGGGCAAATACCTTCAGCGATGCCTTTAGCAGCAGTTGAGATTGAAGATCAAACAGCAGAGCTTATTGACGAAGTATTCGATGTTTATGCTCAGCACTCTGCTTGGCACCTACGAAACCTAACCCATGACGAAGACCCTTGGATTAAGCGGTTTGATTCTGAGTTGGGCTCTAGTGAAATCAAGGTTGAAGACCTAGAAGAATTCTTCCCCACCCTTCTGGAATAGATTTAAGCGTGGCCAAGTTAAAAAATAGATCAAAAAAGACTGGCAAAGGTGTGGCTGAGCGCCCAAAGGAGAAACTCTCAGTTGATGCTCTTACGCCATGGTTTTGCTTTGCTAAGCTGCGTCCAAGCCATTGCATATCCGAATGCACGAAGGATGAACGAGCTGCCCTGGCGGACACACTTCGATTGCTAAGTAGTATGACGTGGTCCGAGCTTCGGCATGCGCCACGTAAAGGCCGCGGCTATGAGAAAATCGCTCGGAATTCTTTCAACGCCCATATACCTGATGCAATTACGCAAGATGTTGATCTTCTTTCGTTTCGCTTCTGTGGGAACGCCCCTATTGTAGGGTATCGCATGGATCGCGTATTCCATGTTGTTTGGGTGGATCGCGCCTTCGATGTGTATAATCATGGCTAAAAGATCATGATCCTTCGATCTCAAGCGGATAAAAGCCTCGGTGCCAAGCACCGGGGCTTTTTTAATGAATCAAGACCGCCTTAATCTTGCTCTGGCCATATTTGTCGAGAGTATTCTTTTCAAGCTAGCCTCGCCCGCCTTTTTAAAGCTAAGATCAGTTAGAGTGCACCCAAGCAGGCGCTTAACAAAAATAACCAAAGGGAAAGAGTCGATGAGTCTGAAGTTTCGGAAGTCAGTGAAGATTGCGCCAGGCGTACGAGTCAATATTGGCAAGAAAAGCTCTAGCGTGAGTATTGGTAACAAGTACGGTGGCTATAACATCGGCTCAAAAGGTACGCGAGCACGAGTTAGCGCCCCTGGGACCGGGGTATCTTACTCAGATCGCATTAATAAGCCTAGGTCACAGCGCACATCACAACAGCCAAAGCAGTACTCGGGTACTGAGTGGGCTGTGGCTGCAGTCGTTGGCGTGGTCTTTTTCTTTCTACTGGTCTGGCTATTTGGCTGGTAGTGGCAGCGGGCCCATTAATCGTTGTCCGTAAACACGTTGAGAAAGTATTGTGTGGCGAGAAAGGCAGCATAGGTGTACCTAAAAAAGGCCTAACCTCAAAGCATTAAATGAACCACAAGGCGAGTGTTAATAGGGAGTTTTCCGACCAGTATCGATATGAGAGAGGAGGTGAGTATGTGAAAGCGCAGCTATCCTCCCACATTTTGTTTCTGGTTGTAGGTGGGTGTAGCTGGTTGTATGTTGATTTGTTGTGGTAGATTTCTTGCAAAACCTTTTTGCTTCATTACAGGCAATCCCTTCAAGATTTAGTAATCAGCTTGGAAATAGGCCTGATGAAATCAAGTCGTAGGGAGAAGCTAGAACGAGGTGATTAAGATGGCATATGAGGGGAGTGAGAGCTATGCAGGAGCAAATAAAAATCGACAGCCCGGCAGACCTTTATAGACGTTCAAAATTCCAAGAGGAAGTCGATTTTTCCTATAAAAGTGGTCGCAAGCTGAAGCTTATATTACAGGCCTATCAGTTCCCTGAAGATAAGCAAATACCCTGCGGTATTAGCTCTTGCCGTACACAGCATGGAAGAGGGTTTTTAGTTCTTACCAGCGATGGCTTGGAGACAAATATAGGAAATAGGTGTGGCAAGAAACACCTAGGGGCTGACTTTGAGTATGAGAGGAATCGCTTTAAAGCAGAGCAGCGCAGAATCAAAAACCGCCTAGCTATATCTGAATTTAGGGAAGATATTACCCATAATCGCGCCCTACTAGACTCGGTTATTGAGCGCGCAAAGCCTATCCAGAAAAGAAAAAAACAATTGATGCGGGAATATCCAGTCGCTTGGTCTGAAGCCAAAAAACTATCAAAGCGGCGAGTGAGCTATATCGATAATGAGGAAAGGCTAAAGCTTGAAGATGCCCGCACTTTACATAGGGAGCTAAACGCTCAGTTGGGTTTTTCAAAATGGCTAAATCGTGAAAAGCCTACCGTCTCCGACCTGAAGATACGCTTAGACGGCCTATCTGCGATCAGCTATGACTTTCATGAAGAACTTGTTGTTGGCCTTCACACCCCGCTAGGCGACCTAATGGCTTTAACTGACGCCGCTATTGATGATATGAGTGATGGATCGCTTGATAAATGGCGCAAGCTTATACAGCAGGTATCAGTAAGGATTTCTAAAGCAGAGGATATGATTATTGAGACGAGTAAGCTTATTGCTCCCGCCAATGTGCTCAAATTTCAATACCTTCCAGGGGAGTATGTCCCGGATGATGAACACCTAAGCCACCGTCTTGGGCCAGGCACTAGAATCAAGCGCTGGTAGCTTAGCCCAGCATAAAAAATAATCTTTATGGTAAGGATTATCGCTAGTAAACGGATAAAAATCGCCATCGCAGGCGACGACCACATGGTATCCATCGCAAGGGTTGAGCAGTAGGTAGTCATCGCCGTCGTCGCTAGGTGCTTCGGACATTGGACGCCACTCTAAAACAGAGTTAAACATGTTAAACACCATTAACCTGAATATCGTTCATGTTAGTTTAGTGTTTGATTAGGTTTGTATCCAAGCACTTTGTTGATATTTGACTATCTGCGAGGCGATTATTCTTAGACTAGGTGAGCAAAATGAAAGCGCTAGTTACCTATAACGAAGCCGCTGAAATGCTCAGCGTTTCCCATTGGACCGTGCGTCAGATGGTACGCGATGGGCGACTTAACGCCTCGGGCGAGGGGAAAGGCCGGCGCGTCACTATGGGAAGTATTTTAAGACTTGGTGAACTGGATGCTGGAGCACTTGAGATAGATGGTCACGCAGCGTACGACGCTCAGAGCCGAGGTAAAACGGTACGTCACCACGCTCATGGCAATCCTCGTAGTAAAGGGCCCAACAGGACAGCGAGCCAAGCAGAAAAAGAGCTGGATGAGCTACTAAAGAAGAAGCGCAAATAGGCTACGAAAGGCGCAATTTATAAGGCGCTAACTGGTAGCGAAAAGTAACGCTTCATAAGCGAATCGCGGTGCGCTTAGAACCTCATAAAACCTCAAATTGGCGTAGTGTTTGCTCTACACCTTTCTAGCTCTATTGCTGATAGTTTCCATTGGCAAGTTTCCACATTGGTTTCCACCAGATCGCCAGTATCCGCTTGCTGGTATCCATGGTGGTATCCACCAGATAGTGAGTTACCACGGCGGTTACCAATAATGGTTGCCATCCACGGTTGGTAACCACTTTGAGATGGTGGTCAGATGGCAGTACGAATGACGGTACGAGCGATTGGTACGAATCGGTACGCACTGGGTGCGCACGATAGGTGCGCAGTCAGAAGTGTGCACTATCAGCCTTGTGAGTCGCTTAAAACTACTCGCAAAGTTCGCACCGAGGTTCGCAGCAAAAGTTCGCACTCCTGACTGCGAACCACCCCCTCTAATGCGGCGACAGCATGTTAAGGAATGACAAGGTTCGAGTGACGGCACGCCTGATAGGTGATGCGAAGATAATCGCATCGGTTAGAGGGCAAGGAGATAGTTTCGCGCACCATATTCACGCAGCGCGATGCGCGAATTGCTAGCAAATCCCAGCATTCAAAAAAGCCGGCATACCGGCCTTTAAGCTGGCGCCAGCACGGTTACCTAAAGAGGTTTTCCGGTTTGAAACCTCGAAACCTCGAAACCTTTGCCTTATGCAGCCTGTTCCCGCATGTTCCCAGTGAAAAACATGGCTGTGGGAACAAAAAAAGCTATATCAATCAATGGCGTTCCCACTGTTCCCGCTGTTCCCAGTCGAAATAGACAGGTGTGAGCTATACGCTTGCTCTCGCTGATGGTAACCGGCGCAAAGTTGCGCCCGTGCTGATGCAATCATCATTGCATCGACCTAAGGAGTAGGTTGCTAATAGTCTATGACGTATCAGCTGCATTCCCGTCTATGCTTTGCTGAGAAATAAAAACAAAAGGGGAATAGTCATGACCTTACGAGTAATCCTGCTAGTGCTGGCGCTATGCTTCTCTGGAACCCTGAGTGCCGAACAGCCACTAGATAGCCCTAGCGACTGGCTTGCACAAGCAGATCTTCAAGCTAGCGATGAGAAAGCAGAGTGCGCCTTATCGTTTGACACGATCCCTGATGAGTTGGCTATGGCTCAAGGTGGTTGTTGCCGTGTATGCCGCAAAGGAAAAGCCTGTGGAAATTCGTGCATCAACCGCAACTATACTTGCCGTCAGCCAAGAGGATGTGCCTGCGATGGGTGAGGTAAGCGCCAGCTGGTTAGTGATGCAATGATCGTTGCATCACTTGGAGTGCTTAAAATCCTCAATGGTTTCACTCATGCGCTCCTGCATCCACTGCTCCAAGTACGACTGCAGGTAACCGGTGCGGCCAATGCTGAAACGGGCCGGTGGCGCAATCAACTTGTACTTGGCATGCATCCGCCAGAGCGTGGTTCTATCAATGCCAAGCACCTTGGCTGTTTCACCTATATTCAGAATCTTGTCTTGCATGGCTGGCCTCGTTTAGTGAGCTACCTGGATAAGTAAGCCGAATGTCAGTTATCAAGAGCGTATTGGGCGGCTATGGGTGGCAGCACAGTTAACGCTAGGCCAGCACCAGCTCAGGTCAAGAAACGACGGATCGAATGCTCTGGGGCTGTTATGAAAGGAAGAATAGCGGGAGCGTTTGATAGCCTTGGGATGGCTGGCGCCAGCATACCGTTTGATGGGAATGTTTTTGCGGTTTGAAGCTTCAAAACTTTTTTGCGAGATCCCTCCACAATTAGATACTCGCAGCGGCTGTAAAAAGCTCTGCGCTTTATTAACTTCTTGATCGGACATACGGGGTTTTCCCGTATGTAAAACTAAAGGCTGCTGTGGCATAACTCTTAACCCCTGTGAGAAGCTAAGGACGGCTAAGGTAATACATAAATAAAGGCCGGAATTCCGGCCTCATCTTTAGCGTTCGATACATGAAAGGATAATGAAAGCTTCACTCCTCTTTCTTGGGTTCAGGCTTGTCCATGCACGCCCAAACCAAGGCAACTACCCACCCAACGAAGGTCCAGCCAGCCACTACAGTCAAAACACTGATGGCCACAGCATGCCGCATATTACGAACGGCAGCGATAATCACCGGCAGGAAGTAAATCGCGATCATGATGGCCATTAGCAGCATCGGGTGTATTGGCAGGCTATAAACCATATCCACGTTCATAAACGTAACCCTGGTTTCATCGTATAAGATCTCTAATTTTTTAAATCAGTGGGTTAACGTAGCAGCTAATCGTGTTTATTTGGAGCGTTTTTGCTGTCGTTAATCTCACGCTCAAATCGATCTAGCTTGCCAGCCTGTAGCTGGACGAAATCCAATAACGCCGGGTTTTGTTTCAGAGCTTCGGTTCCAAGCTCAGGCGTATAAGCAGTCGTCTCACCATTTACACCCACGTCTTCCCAATCTTTAAGCAGCCCCAGGGCGATGGCCTCGCAATGCATAGTCATTCGCTGATCTGCTGTTAACTCACTCCCGTATCGCCTGCGATATTTCTTTTCTACTTCCATGAGGTGGTCCAGATACTCAGTGTTCCTGCTGTAAGCCACTTTCAATCGGCTTGTGCCCTCTATAGTCACCCATTTACCTGATGCAAATTTCTCGTGCTCGTATCGATCAACTCGAAATGCCATATCTTTCTCCACCTGAAAATAATAACACCTGATATAAACCCAGTATATGAGCTATTATATTTCGTATATAGGTAATTATGTGAAATTTAATTGCGAGTATTTGAGTGTGAAAAGAGATAAAGGTAAGCGCGGGCTTAATCGCCGCCCGGGGAAAGGCGTAATCGACCAATGCTGGCTGACCCTGCGTAAGGCTGCTGACAGCGGTGACACGATTGCCGCGGCCAAGCTGATTGAGCTGGATCACATGATTGGCATTAGCCAAGGGCAGCAGGGGGCGAGCGCATGATTGGTCAAGATATCAATGCGATGGTGCTCTCTTTGGAGTGGATGCGAGATAACGGGAGTCAGGAGCTTGACGAGATGAGAGACGCAACCGCGGGGATGGTGAAAGCAATGGCGAATATGCAATTAAAAATGGGGCAAATGAGCCACGCTGACCATCGCGACCTCCTGAATCGTGCAGATGGGTTGCGCCCTTCGCGGCGGGATAACTGAGGGCTAGGTAATGGGAAGCAGTTCAAGGCTTGAACTTATAGTCAGTAGCCGCCAGGCCGAGCAAAGCCTTAAAAGAATGGAGAAAAGGCTGAATGAGGTGGATCGCGGCGGTAGTAGCGCTTCTGGCTCCATGGCCACTATGCAGCAGCGCTTAGCAGGGGTTGAGAAATTCGCTACGGTTGCAGGCGGTGCTTTACTTGGCATTAGTGCTGGGGTCGGAGTATTCACCGCTATTGCGCGGTCAGCGTCACAATCGGCCGCCGAGATCGATAATTTAGCTCGCTTAGCCAACACCAATGTCGAGGAGTTTCAGCGATTAACCTTCGCCTCACGCGCCTATGGCGTGGAGCAGGATAAGCTCGCCGATATTCTCAAGGATACCAACGATCGCGTTGGCGATTTCCTGAGCACTGGCGGCGGTGAAATGAAAGACTTTTTCGAGCAGATTGCGCCACAAATCGGAGTTACCGCTGAGGAGTTTCGCAACCTGTCCGGGCCTCAGGCGCTGCAAAAATACTATGACGGCTTACAGGAGGCGAACCTCAGCCAAGCAGAAATGACGTTTTATATGGAAAGTGTCGCCGACGAGGCAACCGCATTAATTCCGCTATTACGTGATGGTGGAGTTGAGATGAAGCGGCTCGGGCAAGAGGCGGATAACTTGAATGCCATACTGAGCCAGATGGAGATTCAGCGCCTTAAGGATCTTCGGGGCGAGTTTAGCCAACTAGGACAGCAACTCAGCACTGAAACAATGCGCGCCGTATCGCAGTTTGACGATCTAATAAAGTCTTCACTTGAGGGGATTAGTTACGGCATTAACAGGGTGGCTCGTGGTTTTAATGTCTTCATGGATAGTTTTCGTGACGGCGAAGCTAAGCGCTCGATTGAAGGCATAGACGCAGAGCTAAATGCTTTATTCGACAACAAGGAGAGACTTGAACAGCGTATTGATATGTTCGGTGCAGAATCACCTCAAGCGCAAGACGCTATTGCTGCATTAGATGAGTTGCGCACCCAGTACACCACCCTAATTGACCGCAAGAAAGATCTACAACAAGCAGGAATGCCAGTAACGGAACCTGAAGTTATTAGGCTCGCAAGGGCTAGCAACAACTTCAAAACGTTAGATCAATGGCTATTTAAGATTCCGGGATCGGCTGGCTCGGCAAGCGTAGCAACTCGCGAACTTAACGACTCTACCGACCGCTTCGCCTCCACCCTACAATCCCTCACCGATCGTCTATTCCCCGTAGAGGCTGCGCAGCGCAGCTATCGCGATGATCAAGAGCTTTTAACGCTCGCATGGGCCAAAGGCGAGATGGGCGTCATGCGGTACTTAGAGGCGCTTAACCAGTTAGAGCGGGCCCAGCTAAGCACGCAGACAGCTAGCGCTGTTTACGGTGGCGGTGATGGCTTTGGCGCCGAGATTGGGAGTCGTGGTGGCTTAGGCGCGCCTACTGATCCCCTGGCTGGTATTTCGGGCAATCAAGACCAGGGCTATTGGGATAGGTGGCTGGAGTCGGCTGAAACCGCCTTTACTGACTTTGATCAGCTTGCCGCTAACACTGCCCAGAATTTCCAGAGCGGCTTTGGGAATGCGTTTGAGTCGATGATGTTTGACTCTGAAAATGCTGGAGATGCCGCCCGTAATCTGTTTGAAGGAATGGGACGTACCGCAATTAACACGCTTGGGCAAATGACTGGGCAATGGCTGGCTTATCAAGCGGTGCAGTTAGCAACGGGTAAAACTTCCGAAGCTGCCGCTATTGGTTCTGCTGCAGTTGCTGGCCCTGCTATTGCTGCCGCATACGCACCCGCTGCTGCCGCTGTCTCATTAGCGTCATTCGGCGCTAACGCCGCACCTGCAATGACCGGCATGTCGGCTACTTACGGGCTTAGCAGTACACTAGCAATGATCGGCTTCGCCGATGGCGGCTACACCGGCTCAGGCGGCAAATACGACCCTGCTGGCATTGTTCACGCGGGCGAGTTCGTCGTGCGAAAAGAGATGGTCGAGCGCCCTGGTGTGCTTGGAATGCTTGAGGGGCTGAATCGCGGCTATGCCAGTGGTGGCTATGTAGGTTCCCCACCTGCGTTTAGCAGTGATCGAATGGATCGCTACAACGCATCACCAGATACCGAACCTAGGAATAAAAGCACGGTTAGTGCGGGTGATGTCACGGTGAACATTCATGAAGACGCTAGCAAAGCTGGCAAGTCGAGCAGCCGCGTCAATGATGATGGAAGAAAGATCATCGATGTATGGGTTGCAAACGCCCTGGAAGATGGCAAGGTTCATAAACTATTGCAAACCAAGTACGGACTATCAACAAAGGCGCAATAGCGTTTCGGTGAAATCCCCCAAAGCCCTGGCTAATGCCGGGGCTTCTGCGGTTTAAACGCGGAAGTTAATTCCACTTATTGGCGGTATTTACTCAGAGCTGAGTAAAAGCGCGGGATTTTGTCGGTTTGAAACCGAGGAAAGGTGAGGATTCCCACCTTTTAATTCTGCCTCGGAGACAGGTTTCAATAAGTGAGGGAATGTCACTTATGCCGATGCTACGGAAATAGCATCGACGATCTTGGCTCAGAAAAGGGGAGGATTCCCCTCTTTTAATTGTGAGCCTGAGTCACTTCTAGCCGTGGTCAACCTGCCGCCATATTGGCGTTCCCGGCGATAACTCTACAGATATGCAGAATTGCACAGCGCTAATAGGCTTGGAACCTAGCCGATTGCCCCAGACGCTAACAGAGTCGTTTGAAGGCACTCTGTCTTGATGTGGGGAGGTTATTCGATCTAACCCCCTAATGCCGGGTATTACAAAAGTTTTGTAGTACTCGCCAGCACTATGAGAAAAGTAATGAAACGCTAGGTGCCAACCCTCGTAAACCTCCTTTAGCAGATTACAACAAGATCGCAACAAGGCTAGAGGCTGAATCAGGCAGGCACTACAAACTCCGTTATAGCCCGAACAAGTGCATTAATGGGCAAGATTAGGGCAAGGGTGGGTGAGTCTGGCGCCAGCGGTGTATTACGAAAGTTTCGTAGTGCTAGCCTTCCCGCGCTTCCCCGGCTTAAAAAAGAGCGCGCAACGGCAAAGGCAACAAAACGCAACGCCTAGCCATATACTTGCTTATCCTCCCAAGCCTTGGGGTCTCTTTCGCGCCAGCTGGATTCTGCGCCGTGGTCACCCTGGATTAAAGGCTTGGGAAAGCCTTTGCTTTTCTGCCAACGAAGTAACGTATTGCGGCTGCGGGCATAGCGCTTGCAAAGCTCACTAGTCGACACGTAACGTTCTTGCATGCTCTTACTCCTGCTTCTCTTTCCTCTTTTGGTCTAGAAGCGCTTTGATATCTGCTGCAGTGACACGCTTACGGGATGTTGAGCCCGCTGAAGCCCCTACTCGTGCTTCCCACTTGCTGTGCTGGTCTGGTAGTGGGCTCCTTTTACAACTTGCAATATATGCCTCAACAGCTTCAACTTCGAAACGGATATTGCCTTCGATTTGGACATAGCCAATAACTCTCTTCAGTGAGTAAGCTTTACGCTGGCTGATTGACAGTTTTTTGGCAACATCCTTGGCAGTGAGTAGGTTCGCCATTCTTGCTCCCGTATCAGGGCATAGTGTTGATCGTAATGAAACCTATAGAGCCAGTGCTGCAGTGCTAATGGTAAGGCGCTACGCCTTTAACCATTTATTCATAGCTTGCCCGCTTTTCTTCCCATGCATGGATATCACTAGTACGCCACCTCGATTCAGAACCGTGACCGCCGCGCATGATAGGCTTAGGAAATCCTTTTTCGTGTTGCCAGTAGTTAAGTGTGCGTGCAGAGCGGCTGTAGCGCTCGCATAACTGTTTAGTGCCTATTAATTCTGGAAGCATAAAACCCACTTATGTTGTGCATTCAAATCTAGCTGAGGAACAGCAAGCCCAGAATTGCGATGCTCCAAAATTGTGAAAGTTTCATATCAGGAGATCGGGAAAATACATCTCACCAACAGACAAATGGTATGCGATAAGGTATGCGGTGATTTTTAATAAAAAGGTGATATTTTATTAATCAATCACTTGAGAGATAGGTTGTGATCCTGCCAGGGACGCCAATAAGGTAGTTATATTTTTCACTCCTTTCTAGAATTCACCTTCTTTGTGTTCCCCCCCTCCCCACTTTTGTGTTTCATCCCCACAGACGACTCCATAAGAAAGGCTTGCTTAAAAGCTCGTATAAGCTGCTTCCATCAGCAGGGCTAACTAAGTGCGAGTGCCAGCCCTAGCTTATTTTTGGATTGGGTATCATGTGGTTAATCGTTAATAACCGCATTACACTTTGACCCACGTTGGGCTTTTCAATGGGCCTAGTAGAATTAATGGCGTGCTCGACATCACTTTGGACACCGAATGACTACTCCCAATTGAGTCAATCATACGAAGTCCTTTAATTCCACGCGATTGAAGTCTCTTGTTTTGGCAGTTTTTTATTGCGATTAGCTCTCTGTTTTCATCAAGCAGATAACTGGTTTTTCTGAGTATCAAACACATCCATGAGAATAGGAGTTACGTCCTTGAGTCATCACGAAATTCATAGAACTAATCGTGTCGGGTGGTTGCGTGCGTCTGTACTTGGTGCCAATGATGGCATCGTTTCTACAGCGAGCCTTATTATTGGTGTGGCAGCAGCTTCAGCGTCGCAAGAGAGTATTCTTTTGGCAGGCGTTGCTGGTTTAGTGGCAGGCGCTATGTCCATGGCAGCGGGTGAGTATGTATCCGTAAGCTCCCAGTCAGATACTGAAAATGCAGACATAGCGCTAGAAAGAAAATCACTGGAAGATGATTTTGAGTTCGAGCAGCAAGAGCTTGCTGGCATCTATGAACAAAGAGGTGTAGAGCCTCGGCTGGCACAACAGGTTGCAGAACAGTTAATGAAGCACGATGCGCTGGGTGCGCATGCCCGGGATGAAATTGGCATTTCTGTCGATGGAAATGCTCGGCCAATTCAGGCTGCTCTGTCGTCAGCAGGCTCTTTTTTAGTAGGTGCGGCTTTGCCGCTAGGGGTCGCATGGTTAGCACCTGGGCATCTACTTATTGTGCTTGTCGCACTTTCATCATTAGTTTTTCTGGCGGTTCTGGGTAGCGTGGCTGCTAGTGCGGGCGGTGCCTCCATGATGGTTGGTGCCATCAGGGTAACCTTCTGGGGGGCTTTAGCCATGGCATTAACGGCAGGTGTCGGACGGGTTTTCGGCGTCGTTGCATAACGTTAGTTGGATAAGGCTTTCGTTAAAGGCAGCGCTTCGTCGTTACGGATAAGCAATTGCTAGCCTAAACTAAAACACCGTTGGTTAGTGTCCCGCTCGCTCCGGTAGACCATCGTCGTTATATCCAGTAGTTTTAGTACGCTGTGAACAGGTTGCCATGCGATGCAGGCGTTTCGGCAATCTGGTTTTAACATTCAATATCAATATTCCCGTATTGAACAAAATCAGATGATAACTACAGAGTACAAAAATTAACGGGCGCTTAGTGCAAAACTTGCTAATTAAATTTAGCTTCTATAGGGCGCTTTATTAATTTTTTATTTTGCATCGGCAATATTAAGGACTGCTTCGAATCCATCTTGTTTGCCTTTTGCAGGAGACTGCAGGTGTAAATTTATGTTGGCACCTGTGGCAATGGCGTCTGCAATAGCGAGACCGAGACCAGAGCCAGACGCATCGGTTTTTGAGCGAGTAAAGCGGTTGCGTAGCAGGTTGAGCTCATCTGCTGGCACGATATTTCCGCTATTGCGTACCCGAAAGTTACCGTCAGCGGATAGGATGACCTCCACAGGGTGTTGGGGTGAGCCATGTTTGATTGCATTCTCGATCAGATTTCGAACCAAAATGGCGAAGGCATCAGGGTCGAAAAAAGAGTTCATTTCTCCCTCGGGCAGTGTCAGTGAAATTCGTCCCGGAGTCTGGTTTTCAAAATCCGCCACTATCAGAGCCAGAATGGGCACCAAGTTGTGTGTACGTTGCGCAATAGCGCCGCCGCCTTCGGCTTTGGCCAGTTCGAGTAGTTTCTCCGAGAGTGCTGATAGGCTACGCAGTGCGACCTCCACTTCAGTAACATTATCCCTTAGCGCGTCACTATGGAGCTGGGTTTTCAAGCGTTGAACCTTGGCAAGCGCCGTTGCCAAAGGGGTGCGTAATTCATGGGCACTATTAGCCGTAAAGCTGCGTTCAGCCTCAAGTGCACGCTGTAATCGTTCCAGCAAGCGGTTGACTGCGGCGGCGATGGGTTCAAATTCTCTAGGTAACTGATCAGCCGCTAAAGGAGTAAGATCTCCCGACCCTCGGGATTCTATCGATTGCTTGAATTCAACCACTTGCCGCAACGAGCGCCGTACAATCCACCAGACCCCCAACAGGCTAATCGGAACCAACAATATCAGCGGCAGCAGCAATGCCAAGCCTGCTTCCAAAGCGGCTTCGCGGCGATGGGTTAGCGGCTCAGCTACTTCTATGAAGAGGGTGCCACTAACAGCGGATGCGCCGTATATCCTGTGTGTAGAGGTATTTGAAAATCCTTCCAGAGGAGATACGTTAAATGCGCTGAGGTCGGCATCGTGAGATTGTAATAATAGGTTGCCTTGGCTATCTCTCACCAAATAAGTGAGGTATTCGTCGTGCTTTTTCAGGGTGGGCGCTATTCGGTTTCTCGAATTGTTTTCTCGGTTCAGAATGTCAGTAACGGCTAATGGCAGAATGCGTTGGGCGGTTTCTTCAAGGGCGCTGTCGAAAACTTCATTCATTTCGTGTTGTGCGATCAGTCCAGAGGCCGTCACACCGCACAACCAGAGTAAAGTGACACCCAGTGTGAGTCCAACGCCGAGGCGTTTTTGTAAGCTATTTTTATTGGCCATGTATTTCCAGTCGGTAACCCATCCCTCTCACCGTGACAATAGCATCGTGCCCCAGCTTTTTACGCAAACGGCTGACATAAACTTCGATGGTATTACTTTCTATTTCAGCCCCGAATGCGTAGAGGCGATCCTCAAGCTGTGAGCGTGACAATAAAATGCCGGGTCGCTGGATGAAACCTTCGAAAATCGCCCACTCTCTGGCTGTAAGCTCGACAGGCTGACCGTTGCGATGAATGCGGTGATCGTTCAGATCCACCACCAAGTTCCCAACATGGATGATTGGATTGGGATTGCCCCGGTAACGACGGGCTACCGCTGATACCCGAGCAGAAAGTTCAGAAAGATCAAAGGGCTTTATCAAATAGTCGTCGGCACCGGCGTTAAGTCCTTCTACTCGGTCAGAGACTTGGTCTCTGGCCGTTAGAATAATGACAGGTGCTGAATTTCCAGCAGTCCTGAGCTTGCGTAAAAAAGTCAGGCCATGGCCGTCCGGCAGCATAAGGTCGAGCAGGATAAGGTCGTAGGCAGTGGCCTTAACGCTGGCATCGGCAAAGCCCAGGGTTTGTACCCAGTCTACTGCGTGACCGTCATCGGCGATCTGATCGCGAACCGCTTCGCCAAGGCCGACCGTGTCCTCAACCAGTAGTACCCGCATTATCCACCTCTTATCTCACTTTCATATCTTCTTGTGGAAAAGATATTACCGCAAGTACCTGACATTGGCCTGAACAACACGGCTATGTCTGTTCTTTTGTCTGTCTTGCTTACAACCTGCATTTCAGCTTTCTGCGGATTATTAGCCGCGTTCAGGTCAGTGTCAGGTAAAGCTCATAACGTATGCGTTGTGACCTCTCGAGGAGATATCAAATGAAGACGAAAACAGTGGTTTTAAGCCTTGCCTTAGCCTTCATGAGCGCATCGCTGCTGGCAGATGATGACTGTAATGATCCGATGACCAACTGGCAGCCCCAGGAAAATTTACGCCAAAAATTGGAAGCTGAAGGCTGGACGGTATACCGCATCAAGGTGGACGACGGGTGTTATGAAGTGAAGGGGGAAGCACCTGGGGGCTTTCGTGCAGAAGCATCATTTTCTCCCGCATCACTGATGTTGATGGAATTGGAACGAGAGGATGACGACGAAGATAACAATGACGATCGTTACCGCAATAACAGCGAAAAACGTGAAGGTACGCCGGGCAGTAACCCTTCGGCAGTATCTCGTAATGGCATTGTCAGTGGTCGCCCCAGCGTAACGGTTGAATGACCGGAAAGATTTTTAGCTGACCACCCTTTTATCAGGAGAGCGAAGATGAAACAGATTTTATCAGCCGTTGGCTTGGTCATCGCACTCGCCACCGCTTTAGCCATGCCTGCTTTTGCTCAGGCGCGTGAAGTAACTTTTACGATTGAGATGAAGAACTACGGTGGCGATGGTGCGTATCTGGCACTGTACCTTGCTGATGGGGAGGGACAGTATCAAGGGACTCTCTGGGTAGCCGGGGAAAAATCCAAATACTACAGTCACTTGAGTGGCTGGGCGCGTGGGAGTGGGTTGAATGCGGCCGAATATGATGGTCTAACCGGCGCGAGTTTAGCCAGTGGGCGCACTCTGAAAATCAACCTAGATCTAGATGATGCATTGATCGACAGTGGCTACGAGATACGGATTGATACTGCCGTTGAAGATATGCGCGATCATCGTGACGACATCGCCGTGCCGCTAACCAGCGAAAGCGCCGGACAACCGCAGGCAGGGCGTGGTTATATTCAATCGTTTCAATACGACCTTTGACAGGTGTGAGCAGGAGATAGCGCTATGTTACGACGGCTGCATGGGCTCCCTGGTCTGCTTGTCGCATTGATTCTTACGGTGTTGACCATTTCGGGAGCAATTCTGGCACTAGCACCTGCGCTGGATCGCGCTGCAGTAATGATTCCTGCTGCTGGTGAGGTAAGCGTGGCTGAACTGGCAGGGCGGGTGGTGACCCATTACCCTGGAACCGAGCAGATCGTGCGTGGCGCATCTGGTGAGGTGATCGTCTATTACTACCGCGATGGCCAGCCTGGAGCAGACCTAGTTAGCCCGTTGACCGGAGAGGGCATTGCGCCCTTTGAGCCTTCGGTGTTTTTTATCTGGATGAAGGATCTGCATCGTTCGCTTCTGCTTGATAGCGCCGGGCGAATGCTGGCTGGAGTCATGGCCGCGGTGATGGTACTGCTGTGTATATCGGGAGTTTTGCTACTGGTTCGGCGTAGCGGTGGCTGGAAGGGACTGTTAAAGCCATTAACCGGTTCCGGTGGCACACGTATTCACGCTGAACTGGCGCGATTTGCCGTTCTTGGGTTGCTGTTGTCGGCATTGACTGGCAGCTATATGTCAGCACAGCGTTTTGGTCTATTGCCCGAACCTATTGAGGCCGAGCCCATCTTTCCGGCTGAGGTCTCGGGCGTGCAGCCAGCACCGGTGGCAAGCCTGAATGCCCTCAAGAATGTTGATCTCAGTGATCTGCGCGAATTGGTGTTTCCTTATCAGGGTGACATCCAGGATGTCTATTCTCTAACGACCCGTGAGGGAGCTGGGTTTGTCGATCAGGCGAGTGGCGAGCTGCTGAAGTATCAGCCGCGCTCAAAGGGTAGTGCGTTCCAGCAATGGATGGTCAGTCTGCATACCGGTGAGGGGCTGTGGTGGTTGGGGCTAATACTGGGTGCGTCGGCGCTTACCGTACCGGTGCTTTCATTGACTGGGGTGAGCATCTGGTGGCAGCGGCGGCGGTCATCAGGACTGATGCTGGATAACGCCGATGTCGCTCAGGCGGATATTATCATTCTCGTTGGCTCTGAAGGTAACACTACCTGGGGCTTTGCCCGTGAGCTTCAGGCGAGCCTGAAAAAAGCAGGTTTTCAGGTGCATTGCAGCGAGATGAACGCATTGTCTGATCACTATCCACAAGCGTCCATGCTGTTTGTGCTGACGTCGACCTATGGTGACGGCGATGCACCTGGGACAGCGCAGCGGTTTATGACCAAGCTTAATGATTTCGAGGATCAGAAAGCGCTGAAATACGCGGTGTTGGGTTTTGGCGACCGCCAGTTCCCGAAATTTTGTCAGTTTGCTGTGGATGTGGATGTCGCGCTGGATAAAAAAGGGCTGGCACGCTTACACTCCCTCGAACGGATTGATCGGTGCAACGCTGCGCAATTCAGTGAATGGGGCGCCAGAATCAGCGAGCAGATGGGCGTTCCATTTACGCTTACCTATGAGCCATTGCCACCCGCGACGGTAACGCTGGAATTGGTAGAGCGCGCGGATTATGGGCTGGCTGTTCAGGCGCCTACCAGTATCATGCGTTTCAAAGCGACAGGCGCGAAGCAGGGTCGGTGGTCGACGTTTCTCTCGCGAAAAAGCTCGCTACCGCTATTTGAAGCTGGCGACCTGCTGGGCGTTATACCTCCTAATGGGCAGACAGCTCGGTTCTATTCTCTGGCATCTTCTGATTCAGACGGGGTGCTGGAGATATGTGTCCGCAAACAGCCCGGCGGCTTGTGTTCTGGTTATCTTCACGGGCTTAAACCGGGGGACTCTATCAATGGCTTTATTCGTCATAATCCCGAATTTCGACCAGCGATGGGGAGTCATGCGACTATATTGATTGGGGCGGGGGCTGGGATTGGCCCGCTGGCGGGGTTTATTCGCCGTAATACCGCCCGCAACCCGATGTATCTATATTGGGGTGGGCGCAATGCAGAATCGGATTTTCTCTATCAACCCGAACTGGGTAATTATCTCAACGACCGCCGTTTGACCGGGCTCAGTACGGCATTCTCTCAGTCTGATCAACGAGTTTACGTTCAGGATAAGCTTAGGCAGGATCAGATAGCGGTGCGTCGCATGGTCGATGCTGGCGCTCAGATTCTGGTTTGTGGTGGCAGAGGGATGGCTGCTGGGGTTAAGCAGGCTTTGGAGGATATTCTCAGGCCGTTAGCTATTGATGTTGCAATGCTAAAGTCCCAAGGACGATACCTTGAAGACGTTTATTGAAATGATGAGGCAACTGATACGCCGATATTGATCACGATCAACTAACGGTGCTGCGCTGCTTGAAACTCCTCGTACAAGTGCGGTCGGTGAACTATCTTGTCCAAGCAGGTTTGAGCTGGGCAATGCCGCAGACCGCCGAAGTGTTTAGAAGCTCAGAAAGGCTTTGGGTGTGAAGTTGACGACAGGAGACGCACTATGGCTAAGGATGATAAGTCAACGCCTGTATCGGAAAGTGATCTCGCCTCGCGGTTCCCGACCGCCTATACCATCCTTTTTGGCCTGATCATTATCGTCGCTGCTTTGACCTGGATTATTCCGGCCGGACAATATGATCGTGTCATGAATGAGGAGGTCGGGCGCGAAGTGGCCGTGCCCGGCACTTATCAAACCGTTGACCCCAACCCCCAGGGCGCGGTCGAGGTTATGCTGGCTCCCACCGCCGGGTTCTACGATCCGGACAGTTACGTGGCCAATGCCATTGATGTGGCGCTGTTCGTTTTGTTCCTGGGGGGCTTTCTCGGGGTGATGAACGCAACCGGCGCCATCGATACCGGCATCCGCAGTGCCATGAGACATCTGCAAGGCCACGAAATCTGGGTAATTCCTATCTTGATGACACTGTTCGCCCTGGGCGGAACGACGTATGGCATGGCGGAAGAAACACTCGCCTTCTACGCCATCCTGATACCGGTGATGCTGGTGGCTGGATACGATACTGTTACTGGTGTTGCCATTATTCTGCTCGGCGCCGGGATCGGCGTACTGGGCTCCACCATCAATCCCTTTGCCACCGTTATCGCGGCCAACGCCGCAGGCATACCGTTTACCGATGGTATCGTCTTGCGTTTTATCCTGCTGATTGGTGGCCTGCTGATCTGCATCGGTTATGTCATGCGCTATGCCCACCGTGTCAAAGCCGACTCCTCCCGCTCGGTGGTGGCCAAGCAGTGGGACGCTCACCGTCAACTGTTTCTGCAAAGGCAGGATGAAGAGAGTCATAGCGCAAGCCTGACTCGGACTCAGATTATTGCGCTGATTATCTTTGGACTGACTTTTGTCATCATGATTTGGGGCGTCTCCTCCCAGGGCTGGTGGATGGCGCGTATGGGGGCTCTGTTCTTTGGTGCCGCCATTGTGATTGGCCTCATTGCTCGGCTGGGCGAAAAGAAATTGACCGGTAGTTTCGTCGATGGCGCTCGGGATTTACTCGGAGTTGCACTGGTGGTGGGCCTCGCCCGTGGCATCGTGGTGATCATGGAGCAGGGTATGATTGCCGATACCATTCTGCACAGCGCAGAAACCTCGCTGGGTGGTCTGCCGGAGCTGGCGTTTATCAACCTCATGTTCTGGATTGAGGTCGGCATGAGTTTCTTCGTGCCGTCTTCCTCCGGGCTGGCCGTCCTATCCATGCCGATTCTGGCACCGCTGGCGGATTTTGCCAATGTGGGGCGCGATCTGGTAGTGACGGCTTTCCAGGCTGCCAACGGGCTGGTCAATCTGATCAACCCCACCTTTGCGGTTGTGGTTGGCGGACTTGCCATCGGGCGGGTGTCCTACGATCGCTGGCTCGCCTTTATCTGGCCTTTGCTGCTTATTCTGACCGTGTTTATCAGCGTGATTATCAGCATCGGGACACTGTTTTAAACACTGGTTAAAAGGAATTTTGTCATGTCGGAACAAACTCTTGGAGTGCACTCTGAAACCGGAACTCTGCGCCAGGTGATTGTCTGTCGGCCCGGGCTGGCCCATCGGCGGCTAACGCCGTCAAACTGCGACGCCCTGCTGTTTGATGATGTGTTCTGGGTTAAGCAGGCGCAAAAAGATCACGATGTGTTTGCCAATCTGATGCGCAGCAGGGGGACCGAAGTACTAGATGTCAATGAGCTACTGGCACAAACGCTGGAGATTCCTGAAGGACGGGGCTGGATTCTGGATCATCGGATTAACTGGAATCATATCGGCGTTGGCATGGTGTCGGATCTGCGGGCCTGGATGGACGAGCTGCCCGGTGGTGAGTTGGCGAAGTTTCTGATCGGAGGTCTTGAGGTAACGGATCTGCCCTTTGATTCGACCGGGCTGTTTGGCAATCATCTCGGGCCATTTGGGTTTGTATTGCCTCCGCTGCCGAATTTCTTGTTTACCCGGGATAACAGTGCCTGGGTTTATGGCGGGGTAACCCTAAACCCGATGCACTGGACTGCCCGCAAGCCAGAAACCCTGCTGATGACCGCTATTTATAAATTTCACCCGAAATTTGCCGGCAAGGTGACGGTACATTGGGGGGATCCGTTGCAAGACCATGGCCTGGCCACCCTGGAGGGTGGGGATATCATGCCGCTGGGTAATCGCACGGTGCTGGTGGGCATGGGTGAGCGATCTTCGCCCCAGGCCATTGGTCAGCTGTCAAAGGCTCTGTTCGATGGCGGCATGGTCGATCGGGTGATTGCCTGCCAACTGCCCAAATCCCGCTCAGCCATGCACCTGGATACGGTATTCACCTTCTGTGGTGGCAACGTAGTGACGGCCTTCAAGGAGGTGGCGGATGCCGTGGTCTGCTATGACCTGAGGCCCGGCGAGGGTGGCAAAACATTGGCCTTCAAGCAGGATCGCCGTCATCTGTTTGAGGTGGTGGCCGAGATTCTCGGGTTCCCAGCGCTGGAGGTTGTACCCACGGGGGGGGATAGCCCGGAAGAGCGCGAGCGTGAACAGTGGAACGATGGTAACAACGTGCTGGCGCTGAGCCCCGGGGTAGTGGTGGGTTATGACCGCAATGACGATACCAATGCTGCGCTTGAAGCAGCGGGCATAGAAGTGCTGGCCATACCCGGCGCCGAGTTGGGCCGAGGCCGAGGCGGAGGGCGCTGCATGAGTTGCCCAACCATCAGGGATGCTGTCTGACTGCTAAGGAGAAGGTCCATGGCATTTAATCTTAAGAACCGACATTTTTTGACGCTGCGGGATTTTACGCCGCGCGAAATCAGTTTCCTGCTGAAATTGTCCGCTGATCTTAAAACCGCCAAGTACGCTGGCACGGAGGTGCCAAGATTACAGGGCAAGGACATTGCGCTGATCTTCGAGAAGAATTCCACGCGAACCCGGGTCGGGTTCGAGGTGGCCGCCTATGACCAGGGGGCGCGAGTGACTTATCTGGGGCCCACTGGCACCCACATAGGCCACAAAGAATCGGTGAAAGACACCGCGCGGGTGCTTGGACGGGTCTATGACGCCATTGAGTATAGAGGTTTCGGGCAGTCGGTTGTGGAGGAGCTGGCCCAGTACGCTGGCGTGCCGATCTACAACGGTCTGACCAACGAGTTCCATCCGACCCAGATTTTGGCAGATTTACTAACCATGCAGGAGCATGTGGAAAAACCGTTGCGCGAGATAGCCTTTGTGTTTATCGGCGACGCCGCCAACAACATGGGCGATAGCTTGCTGATCGGCGGCGCCAAAATGGGTATGGACGTGCGGCTGTGTGCGCCTCAGGCCTGTTGGCCGAAACAGGTAGTGCAAGACGAGGCAAAGGCGCTGGCGGCGGAAACTGGAGCTCGCATCACCATCACCGATGATATTGACGCTGCCGTTGCCGGTGTCGACTTTGTTTATACCGATGTCTGGGTCTCGATGGGTGAACCACAAGAAAAGTGGGCCGAACGCATCAAGCTGCTGATGCCTTACCAAGTCAATGCGGCCCTGATGGCGAAAACCGGCAATCCTCGGGTGCGATTCATGCACTGTTTGCCAGCTTTCCACAACACCGAAACGGTGGTTGGCAAAGAGATTCAGGAGGCCCATGGCATTGATGCCATGGAGGTGACTGACGAGGTGTTTGAAAGTCCGGCCTCCATTGTTTTTGATCAGGCTGAGAACCGGATGCATACCATCAAGGCTGTCCTCGTGGCGACCTTGGGAGACTGACATGTTGGTGGTCGCAGCTTTGGGCGGTAACGCTCTTCTGAAACGCAACGAGCCGCTGACAGCGGTGGTTCAGCGCAATAATGTGAAAACGGCGGCACTGTCGCTGGCGGATGTCGTTCGAGCCGGACACGACCTGGTGATTACCCATGGCAATGGGCCGCAAGTGGGGTTGCTGGCGTTGCAGGGTGCGTCCTACAAGCCGGATGAAGCCTACCCGCTGGATGTTCTGGGCGCAGAAACTGAAGGTATGATCGGCTATATGATCGAACAGGAACTGGAGAATGCACTGGAGCATGACCGACCCGTCGCGACGCTGCTGACGCAAGTGGTAGTAGACCCTAAAGATCCGGCTTTTGCCAAGCCGACCAAGTTTGTCGGACCCGTCTATGAGCGTGAGGAAGCTGAGCGCCGGGCGGCTGGTGCGGGCTGGAGTATTGCACCGGACGGTGACAAGTGGCGGCGTGTGGTGCCCTCTCCCAAACCCCTTGAAATACCTGATCTGCGCGTGCTGCAGCTATTGCTGGAGCAGGGCGTGGTCGTGGTCTGCACCGGCGGTGGCGGAATACCGGTGCTGCGGCGCCAAGACGGCAGCCTGATGGGCGTTGAAGCGGTCATTGATAAGGATGCCGCCAGCGCATTGTTGGCCAGAAAACTGGGGGCGGATGCGCTGCTCCTGTTGACCGATGTGGATGCGGTCTACCGGGACTTTGGCACCGATCAGGCGACCCCGATTTCCGCATTGACGGTGGCTGAGGCGCGAGCACTGGAGTTGCCTGCTGGCTCCATGGGCCCCAAATTGCGTGCCGCCTGTGAATTTGCTGAAGCGGGGGGGCTCAGCGGCATTGGACGGCTGCAGGATGCCATTGCCATTCTTGACGGATCGGCAGGCACGCGGGTGTCTACCGATGCTGCATAGTACGTGATGATGACTCAACATGACGCCCACGATCGGGTCGAGCTAGACAATGACACCGGGACTATTGTCGCCATTCGTGGGGGAGTCGTCGATGTCAAGTTCGCGAAGCTGGTACCTGCTATCCGAGAGCTTTTGTATGTCGGGAAGACCGCCCTAGAGGTTTCCGGTTTGGAGGATAAGGGCATCGTTCGTTGCATGGCGCTGGGGCCGGTCAGGGGGCTAGGGCTAGGTATGTCGGTTCGGGCCACCGGCGCTCCGATCAGCGTGCCGGTCGGTGATGCTGTCCTGGGCCGCATGTTTAACATGTTTGGTGAGCCTATCGACCGCAAGCCCGCGCCGGTGACGGTAGAGCGCCGCGCGATTCACCAAGCACCGCCACGGCTGGAAGATCGTGTCGTTCGCAGTAAAGTACTGGAGACCGGCATCAAGGCCATTGACCTACTGTCTCCCATCGAGCGAGGTGGCAAGACAGGCCTGTTCGGTGGTGCTGGTGTGGGCAAGACCGTACTGATCACCGAACTAATCAACAATACGGTGCAGCAATACAAGGGGGTAAGCCTATTTTGCGGCATCGGCGAACGTTCCCGTGAGGCGGAAGAACTCTACCGTGAAATGGGCGAGGCTGGCGTACTTGATAACACTGTCATGCTATTCGGGCAGATGAACGAGGCGCCAGGTGTGCGGTTTCTGATTGGCAAAACTGCTCTCACTATGGCGGAGTATTTCCGCGATGAGCAGCACCGAGATGTGTTGCTGCTGATCGACAATATTTTTCGCTTTGTCCAGGCCGGCTCTGAAGTATCTGGGCTGCTGGGTCGTATGCCCTCGCGGGTGGGCTATCAGCCGACCTTGGCGACCGAGCTGGCAGAGCTGGAAGAAAGAATCACCTCCACTCGCAGCGCAGCGATCACCTCGATCCAGGCCGTTTATGTGCCCGCCGACGATTTCACCGACCCAGCCGCTGCCCATATCTTCTCTCATCTTTCGGGCTCGGTCGTGCTATCCCGTAAACGCGCCAGTGAAGGCTTGTATCCGGCCATTGATCCCCTGGCCTCGTCCTCAGTAATGCTCACGCCGTCGGTGGTGGGGCAGCGTCATTATGATATCGCTCGGGGCGTGCGCCGAACCCTGGCCGAATATGAGGAACTGCGCGATATCATCGCCATGCTGGGCATCGAGGAACTGTCAGCCGCTGACCGGGCAACCGTTGCCCGCGCTCGCCGGCTGGAGCGGTTCCTGACCCAACCCTTCTTCACCACGGCGGCCTTTACCGGTACCGAGGGACGACGCGTGACCACCGTTGAGACCCTAGAGGGTTGTGAAACCATCCTGAACCAGACCCATTTTGAGCGTAACGAAAGCGACTATTACATGATCGGCGCACTCTCCGACCTGGAGACGGTGGTATGAGCCAGTCAACGATGATGCAGGTGACCTTGAGACTGCCAGCCATGACCCTGCATCAGGGCCCGGCAAGTCGGCTGTTTGCCGTGGCGGAAAACGGTGCTTTCGGGATGCTGCCAAACCATATCGATTTCGTCACCGCCCTGGTGCCTTCGGTGTTAATCCTGATTCTAGCCGATGGTGAGGAGCAGATATTTGGCATCGACGAGGGGATACTGGTGAAAAAGGGCCATCAGGTCGAGATTGCTATCCGGCGAGGTGTCCAGGGAACGGATTTGGCCTCGCTGAAGGAAACCGTGCAAAGAAACTTTATTGAGGTAGATGAAGATGAGCGCGTGGCACGTTCCGCCCTGGCGCGTTTAGAGGCGGGCATGGTGCGGCGGTTTGCCGATCTGCAGCGACCCAAAGCGCCATGACCAAGCCGCGAAAATCTCCGGTGGATGACATCGGCCGTCGTGCGAGACGTCTGAAAAAGGCACGGGAGGAGCCCGGTACGAGTCCCCTGCGGGGCCTGGGCGTATTCGGCATGATCGGCTGGTCGATCGCGGTACCCACCGTGGCAGGCGCCTTTTTCGGCCTGTGGCTTGATCGCAACATGCCACAGGATTTTCAGTGGACCATTGCCTTGATTCTGGGGGGCGTAGCCCTCGGCGGCTTCATTGCCTGGGCCTGGGTCAGCAAGGAAAGCGGGAGTGACCGTAATGATGATTGATTGGCATGCTGTGATCATCGGCTTTGGCACCGGTGTTACCGTCAGTATCCTGTATTTCTTGGGCTTGGCACTGAGTGTCCGTCTGGCGCTGCGCCTGACCCGCCCCGTCTCTTTGCTGCTGCCTAGTGCCGCGCTGAGGATCGGCCTGCTGCTGTTGGCAGGGTGGCTGGTGACCGATGGAGGAACCCTGGGCTGGGCGTTCGCTGGTTATGTGTTGGCCTTCTTCATCGTGCGTTTCACCGCCACCCTAATGGCCCGGTTACCCCGGGTGAAGGAGGCCAAATGCAACTGACACCCGACGAAACGACGGTCTTCACTCTCTGGGGCCTCGGTATTAATGAAACCATCGTCAACACTTGGATTCTCATGGCCTTGCTGACCGGCGCTTCGATCCTCGTGACCCGGAGACTACGGCCGGATGTACCGCCAAATCGCTGGCGAACCACCCTGGAAGTGATCGTCACCGGGATCCAGAGGCAGATCGAGGAAATCTCGCCGCAGTCGTCTCGCCATGTCTTGTACTTTTCAGGCACGCTGTTTCTGTTCATTGCATTATCAAATTTACTACTCGTAGTGCCTGGCTTCACGCCGCCTACGGCTTCGCTCTCCACTACCGCCGCTCTGGCCTTGGCGGTGTTGATTGCTGTCCCGCTGTTTGGCATCACCCAACAGGGCATTCGCGGTTACCTGAAAACCTACATTCAGCCATCGGTCATCATGCTGCCCTTCAACATCATCAGTGAGTTCTCTCGGGGCATTTCGCTGGCTATCCGCCTCTACGGCAATGTGATGAGCGGCGCGGTCATTGCCGGCATACTGCTCGGCGTGGCGCCGTTCTTTTTTCCCGTGGTGATGGACGTACTGGGCCTGCTGACCGGTCTGATCCAGGCTTACATCTTCGCCATCCTAGCGACCGTCTATATCTCGTCGGCAACGGCCACTGTTAAGAAATCGGAAAACAAGGAGGAAGATCAATGACAGATGCAGCCTTTATTGCGGCCATTTCTATCTTCACTGCGGGACTGACGGTGTCGTTCGGCGCCCTTGGCCCGGCGCTGGGTGAAGGCCGCGCTGCAGCGGCCGCCCTTAACGCCATTGCTCAGCAGCCGGACTCAGCTTCCATGCTGTCGCGAACCCTGTTCGTGAGCCTAGCAATGATCGAGTCTACCGCGATCTACTGTTTTGTGGTGGCGATGATCGTGCTGTTCGCCAACCCGTTCCTGGATCAGTTTATGCAAGCCACCCAAACGACAGCAGGCTAGGCCATGTCGATTGACTGGGTTACGGTTCTCGCTCAGGTGGCCAATTTTCTGGTGCTGGTCTGGCTGCTCAAACGTTTTCTTTACAAGCCTATTTTGAATGGCATCGACTCCCGCGAGGCCGAGATTGCTGAGCAGATGGGGGAGGCGGCACGCGCCCAGCAGAAGGCGGAAGCTGCTGAGGTAGATTTCGTAACACAGAAACAGCAGCTACTGGCTGATCAAACCGCTCTGGAGGCACAGGTTCGCCAGGAAGCCGAACAAAAGCGGAACGCCCTGTTGGTTGAGGCCCGGGAGACACTTGAGCAGGAACGGCTGGACTTGCAGGCGCACCTGGCGCGTGAGCAGGAACGCTTCACGACGGAGTTGTACAAGGCGAGTGCCGAAACGCTTTACCAACTGGCTAGCCGGGCGCTGCACGACTTGGCCGACGAACGTCTGGAGGCGCGCATTGCCCTGCATGTCATCAGCCAGTTGGCGCCGCCGCTGTCGGAAGAGTTGGCCGCCGCGGCTAGCAATGCCCAAGGCGCGGTTATCACCACTCATGCCCCGTTGCCGGAGGACGCACGGCAAGAGGTGGAAGCCGCTCTACAGAGGGTAGTGCCCCGGCTTTCCTTACGCTTTGCCACCGATAACAGTCAGTCCCCTGGGATGGTCCTGCGAATCGGCAGCATCCAGCTTGACTGGACGGTGGACAGCTATACCGACGAGCTGGTGGAGCTGCTGGAAGAGCGCCTAGCAAGTGGCGAGTCGGGCAGGGTGCACAATTATGGCGGATGAATCGCGGCTACCTGGCGTGCAGGGGTTTATCGACCTGCTGCTGGCCAGCTCGGCACCCTCGCCGGTACTGGCCGAAGTAGGCACGGTGGCTGCAGTGGGGGATGGCATTGCGGTGGTAGCCGGGTTGGGGCGTGCCTTGGCGGATGAGCTGCTGGTGTTTGCCTCTGGGGTTCGCGGCGTAGTGCTGGATCTTGAGCCGGATCGGTTAGGGGTCGTTTTGCTAGGCCCTTCCGAGCAGGTGAAGGCCGGAGAGGATGTCTGGCGTACCCGCAAGGTAATCAGTGTGCCGGTGGGGCCGGGGCTAATGGGACGTGTGGTCGATGCCACGGGCCAGCCCCTGGATGGCAAGGGCAAAGTGACCGCCGTGGCCGAACGGCCAGTGGAAGCCCAGGCACCCGATATTCTCAGCCGTGCTGCTGTTAGCCGCCCTCTGGCCACCGGTCTCAAGGCGATTGATGCTGCGGTGCCTGTTGGCCTAGGGCAGCGAGAATTGATCATCGGTGATCGGCAGACAGGCAAGACGTCTATTGCCGTGGATACCATCCTTAATCAGGCCCGTTCAGAGGTCCTGAGTATCTATTGCGCCATCGGCCAGCGGGGGGATGCGGTTGCCAGAGTCATCGAAACGTTGAGGGCGAGCGGACAGATGGCGAAGACGATCGTGGTAGTTGCCGGTGATGAGAGCGCGCCAGGCCTTGCTTACATCGCCCCTTATGCGGCGATGACGATGGCGGAGTACTTCGCCGATCAAGCCCAGGATGTATTGGTCGTCTTCGATGACCTCACGCACCATGCGCGGTCCTACCGTGAACTCTCGCTGCTGCTGCGGCGCCCGCCGGGACGCGAGGCATTTCCGGGGGACATCTTCTATGTGCATGCCCGGCTGCTCGAACGCGCCGGACAGTTCACCCCGGAGGCCGGAGGAGGTTCCATTACCGCCTTACCCGTGGTGGAAACCCAGGCGGAAAACCTGTCGGCCTATATCCCGACCAACCTCATCTCGATCACCGACGGCCAGATCTATCTGTCACCGCAGCTGGTGCGCAAAAACCAGTTCCCGGCAGTCGATCTCGGGGTGTCAGTGTCGCGGGTAGGCGGCAAGGCGCAGCACCGTGCGTTTCGGGAAGTTGCCGGTAACTTACGCGTCACCCTCTCCCAGTTCGAGGAGTTGGAAGACTTTGCCCGCTTTGGCACCCGGCTGGATGACGCCACCCGGGCGCGTCTGGTCCGAGGTGCTGCGGTTCGGGCGGCTTTGCGCCAGCCTGAGCGGGACCCGATACCGGCGGTGGAGCAGCTAATGGTGTTGCTAGCAGCGATGGATGGCATGTTCGACGGGCTGTCGGAAGCCGAGGTGGTAGCTGCTATGGAAAGCGTCAGGGCGTCGGTGGGGGACACCTTGACAAGGATCGCAACGCGAATCGCTGATAACCAGCCTCTGGATGAGGATGACCGCGCTTCTCTGTTGAAGGTGGCACGTGCCGCCCTGAGTGTACCGGAGCACGGCCGTGACGCAGACACTTGAAGCCCTGACCCGCCGTGATGAGACGCTCACCAGCATTCGCGGGATCGTTCACACCATGAAGACCATCTCCACCATCAATGCCATGCCCTATGAGCGTGCCGCCAGATCTATCGAGGCCTATCATCGGACGGTGCGAAGTGGGCTCAGAGCCTTTGTCGCCAGAACCGGCTCCATCGCCTTGCCACAAGCGGAACCTGTCGACACCATCGTGGTGGTGTTCGGTTCCGACCATGGTCTGTGCGGTAACTACAACGAGGTACTTGCCGAAAAAGTTCAGACCGAAATCGCGCCGCTAAAAGCAGCAACCTCGGGTGTTCGGATATTGTGTGTTGGCGCCCAGATGAATGATGCCCTGGCGGGGCAGGGTCTCAGTCCCGAAAGTGTTTTTTTGCCACCGGCCTCGGCGGATGGCATCGGACGCCTGGCGAGCAGTATCGTAACCCGGCTGGATGACATCGGGCACGGCGAGCCTCACAACCGGAAAGTCACGCTGGCCTTTACCCAGCGAGCCGGTCTCGGGCAGCATGAGCCGGTGCTGGTGCCGCTGCTCCCCCTGGGGCGGGCGTTCCTGGCGGAGCTCGCCGACCGACCCTGGGAATCCCGCTCCCTGCCCGACTATTCAATGCCGCCACCTGCGCTGTTTGCCGCCTTGTTGCGCAGCCATATCTTCGCCAGTGTCTTTCGCGCCTCGGCGGAGGCCATGGTCACCGAAAATGCCGCACGGCTTGCTCTGATGCAGCAGGCAGAACAATCAGTAGACGACCGGCTGGACGAGGTCAAAGGGCAACTGAGATCGGTTCGTCAGGATGACATCACCACTGAGCTGTTGGATGTCATCATTGGCTTCGAGGCGTTGCGCAGCAAGACGCGCTGAACCCGGGGCCAGGAGTGCGAAGGCAGATGCTACTAACGCTCAATAAGACTGCCAGCGACGCATAAAGCCCCACACCCTTTACCCGCAAGGAAAAGAACTGATGGCTCACCATCACGATCATGCTCCCCGCAATTTCGGCCGAGCGTTTACCATCGGGGTAACACTGAACCTGGCATTTGTGATAATCGAAGCTTTTTATGGCTGGAAAACTGGCTCCCTGGCCTTGCTGGCCGATGCGGCTCATAACCTGAGTGATGTAGGAGGGCTGCTGCTGGCCTGGGCTGCCTTTGGTGCGGCGCAATTGCAGCCTAATATGCGCCACAGCTATGGTTGGCGCAAAGGCTCCATCCTGGCCAGCTTTGTGAATGCGGTGGTCCTGCTGGTCGCTATGGGTTACTTAGCTTGGGAGGCCATTGATCGCTTGCAAATGCCGTCGCCAGTGGCCGCGGGTACCGTGATGGTGGTAGCCGGTATTGGGGTGGTGATCAATTCAGTGACCGCTTGGTTATTTCTGGCTGGCAGCAAAGGCGATCTGAATATACGGGGGGCCTTTCTGCATATGGCAGCCGATGCCCTGGTGTCCCTGGGTGTGGTGGTCGCTGGTGCCGCTTATCTTTGGCAGGGCTGGAGCTGGATTGATCCGGTCATGAGTCTGGTCATTGCACTGGTGGTCGTCGTCGGCACCTGGTCGCTGTTCCGCCGATCGCTGCATCTGCTCTTTGATGGTGTTCCCGAAGAAATTGATTTGGAGAAAGTACAAACGGAACTGCTGGCATTGCCCGGCGTGGTGTCCGTTCACGATCTCCACGTGTGGGCTATGAGCACAAGTGACAACGCCATCACCGCTCACCTGGTCATGGCAGACGGTGGGGGTGACCATGACCAGCTGCTGACGCTGGCGACAGAGATGTTGCACGAACGTTTTGAAATCCGTCACACGGTGCTGCAACTGGAGGGCGAGGCCTATGCCGCAAATTGCCCCACCGCTTGCGGCTGTTAAGGGCGCCGCTAAGTCCCAAGTCAGTTTAACGGTTTTGGCAAGAAGTGGTGGCAATGAAGCCGTGGCCGCGATGGCCTATCGACTGAATGAAACCATCTGCCAGTGATTCAAGTACAGAGTTACCGACGCCCCCAGCCTCGATGACCTCGATAACGCCTAAGTATGACCTAGCTAGTGTATGACCAACGCCCCGCCTTTGTGCGGGGCGTTCGCATGTTATGGCTAGGAATTCAAGCTCTGGCTGACGCCCACCCATTCAAGCGGGAGAGACGCATGTGCTAGTTTATATCCATTATTGTTTTGGAGAAAAACAGCAATGGAAGTCACTATCGGTAATGATTCTGAGTTGATCAGACAGGCTCAAGGTATTCGTTATCAGGTGTTTACACGTGAACAGCAGATTCCTGCAGAGCTGGAACTGGATGGACTGGATGAGGAGTCATTCCACGCGCTGGTAACGGACAACGGTGAACCCATTGCAACGGCCCGGCTAACCGTGAAAGAAGACGGCTCTTCTACCATGGCCAGGATAGCGGTCAGTGAGGTATGTCGAGGAATGGGCGTCGCTTCGAAAGTTGTCCAGGCAATGATGCAATATGCGCAGGAGTTAGGTGTCACTTCCATTGAGATCCATGCTCACAGTTACCTTAGAGATTACTACGAAAGGTTTGGATTTGAGTTCATCAAGGAAGTAGAAGTCGTGGGCGAACATCAACTGATTGAAATGCGGTATCAGACAGCGCATTCATAACCAAACATTCAAGGTCGCTCTAGCGGCAGTTTTGTCAGTCATAGGCATTCACCCTAACCGCGACTTACGGCGCGTTATCGCTTCGCAGCTCTGAAGAGAAGATCCCAGTACACCGCATGCGGCGATGTTGCCCAGCCATCTACCCCCACACCGGCCGCGACCCACGCCGCGCCATCGACACCCCGCCCCGCCCGCGCGCTAAATGTAGTGGTTTTTATGCACCCCCGCGCCCGCCACCAAGCCGCGCCACTGCTGGGCTGGCTGGTGAAAAATGGGTGCATGAAAATCATGCGTTTTCATGCGGAGTTATGCAGTTTCGTTAAGGTGCGTGTGGCTGATGAGGCTTGAATGCTCACTCTTACCTTACTGGCAGCGAAAAAGAACGTTCTTGAGTATTCCTAGCAAAGCCTCAGTGTACATCCCATGAGAGAGGCTAGTAATTAAGCGTGAAATTTTTCACCTGTGAGGGGCTTTGCTTTGTCATTCCTGGGTAGCGCGCACAGAGTAGACAGGGCTTATAACTGCACTCAGCGGCCTTCGTGATGGTTTCTAGAGGCAATCTCCCCAAGTTGCCTCACCCGCCTGTAGTATTCGCTTGTGGGGCTGTTCTTCATGCACCCTGCAAAATGAAGCTAAAGCCCACTATTGCTGGGCTGTAGGCGGGTTTTGGATGCATGGGAGTCATGCGAAATCATGCGGATTATGTTTTTTTAGGGAAGACTGGTGGGTTATGAAAGATCGCCTATTAGTTTCTCAATGAAAGCAATGGACAGCTGCCCCTCATAACTCCTAGCAAAGCCTAAGTATTCATGGTAAATGTGATCTAAGTATTTTGTTGCTAAGCTTTCGTTTTTGGGGATTGTTAATTATAAATTCTGAGAAATCCCATATGACATCGAATATGCCCGTTTTAAGTTTTCAGAATTTTTTTAAAAGAAGAGGTTCTAGCTTTTAATTTGTAACTTTAGTGATATGTGGTGATGTGTAAAGAGATTTTTAATATTGTTTTTTTAGTCATTTTATATTTTTAAAATTTTCTGTAGGCTGTTTGAGAGGTGTTGATGTCTTTAATAAATGATAAATATGTTGAGTGGAAGGATTTGTTGTTGCCTATTTCGCAAAACAACTTGCATGATGAAGGACAGTTTATTCGTTTTTTAAAGGGTAGAGGTTTGCCTGTTTTTGGTGTTGTAACTGGCGATCCAAGTCTCTTTGTAGAAAAGGGTTGGCTTGAACCTGATAACTATATGTCTGATAATATTATGTTTCACCCTTTTAGACTGTATTCTGTCTATCGACTTTTAGAAATGTGTAAGCTGCGTATTGCTCCTACTTCATCAGTAAATCGTGGGAATTTCCGTGCTTTTTTAAATAAGGTTTCAGATCATGTTCTTAGTATTTCAGAAATTAGTGATAGTTCAAAGGTGTTGAAGGAGATTGTGGATTTGGCAATTATTTTAGAGCCTGTTTATTGGCCAGTTGTTACTAATAGAGAAAGATATAGTTTTTATATGAGTCAGGAAAATTATGATGCTTTAATCGAGCAACATAGATCAAGAGTAAAAGATTTGATTTTGAACTTAGACATAGATAAGTGGAAAGAGGTGCACGCCCGTCTTAGACGAGATGCTGCAAGTTTAGATGATAATGGAGATGTTTATCTGTTGCTTCGTCTAGCTCCCTGGCAGAAGCGTGAGCGGCTTAAAGGACAGCTTTCCGCTGCTCTCTGGGTGCGTCATATTGCTGAAGTTATCAGGCTAGGTTTTGAAGAAACATGCAATGTTAAATGGCCAGAAGAAGATGAGGCCTATGGCCAGTGGTTTTCAGGTGCCAGAGAATACATATATGGTTCAAGTCGTCCATTAGATAATGAGCTATATACACGCCCACATGTTGCATTTGAGTTTGGTCTACATACTGGAAGTACTATTCGTTGGTATTTGGAGGGAGAAACCGAGTATTACGCCGCGTTAACAGCACTTCCTAAAGCTTCCGCTGGTGGAGTGGAGTTGGTCAATTTGAAAGGCGCAGTTGGTAATGAAAGAGCAAATGCAGCTCTAAGATTGGCTGATGGAATTGAGAAAGATCGAGACGTTCGACGCTTTAGCTTTATTAGTTTTGATGTTGATGTGCCAGCAAATGTACGTGCTATTAAAAGGCGTGTTAAAGAAGGAAGTATAGTAGGATTCGTCAACGCTAATGATCCTGATTTCGAGTTTGGTAATTTTACTCTGCATGAGTTGATTGAAATTGCTGCTAGTCTAGATGATTCTGAAGGCCTTGATGGTGATAGAATTAGATTAGGAGAGTGGGCGGGGGTATCGAGTGGTCGTGAATTTGAAGAGCGTTATAAGGTTTTTTCGTTAAGAAAAGCCTCTGGTTTAAAAGGCGAGCAGTGGGGTAGTGCTTTAGGTTTATATATGATCGAAAATCCTTGCTTTCCAGAAAGTGAAAAGTTACGCCCATTTTTCGAGACAATTAATGCTGTTGTACGTGCTCGCACTGTTAAGTATGAATATCAAAGAGATAACTCGACCATTGACCCGCTAACTTTTAAATTAATTACTCATAAAAATAATTTGTGATTTAATCGCTATTTATTTTTGAGATGAATGGCTTTTTAATGTTTTGTAGATGTTTTTTAAATTTTGGGTGGTTGTGTGGAAGAGGATAAATTATTTAAAATCAAGTGGTTGTGTTTTTTTGACATCTGCCGGGGACGCCATATCATTCCCCCTAGTCGCTCCTAGTTACACTGTCCACTTCCCCTAAACTGAGACAGACTTAATTGGAGTTTTCTGCAATGATTAATGCAGGAGACGACAATGAAAAAATCACGCTTTACTGAATCACAGATCATCGCTGTATTGAAAGAAGTCGATGCCGG